>ERZ1106922.9-NODE-9-length-153245-cov-26.971349_pt1 | contig 153245 bp, 139 predicted proteins | sample MGYA00403656_ERZ1106922 | MGnify/ENA primary metagenome ERZ1106922 (study PRJEB35170, sample SAMEA104062453) | human gut metagenome | biome: human gut; feature: human-associated habitat; material: faeces | place: Denmark | collected 2012-10-12 ... | reverse complement strand
AAAAAATGGTATTTTAGAAATTTGCTTTCTAAAATACCATTTTGTCAACAATCTGTAAGCTCTTTTAAAGAGCTTTTTTGCTATATAAAGGTATTTTTATTGAAAAAAAGCGTATTTTGGATTATAATAATTTTATGAATTTGGTGGTGTAAATATGGCTTGTGATCATAATTGTGATTCATGTAAAATAAAAGGTAGTTGTCAAGAAAAACAGTATTTTGGGACAACTAAATCTAATATTAAACATATAATTGGTGTTATGTCTGGCAAGGGTGGCGTTGGTAAATCAACTGTTTGTTCTCTTCTTGCTAATAAAATGGCTCATTTAGGCTATAAGGTGGGTATTTTAGATGCGGATATAACTGGGCCTTCAATTGCTCATGTTTTTGGATTAAAAGGTAGACTTGAAGGAAATAAAAATGAAATGTATCCTTTAGTTACGAAAAATAATATTGAAATCGTATCAGTTAACCTATTACTTAAGGATGAAAATGAACCAGTTGTATGGCGTGGTCCTATTTTAGGTAACGCTGTTAAACAGTTTTATAGTGAGACTGTGTGGGGAAATTTAGATTATCTTTTTGTTGATATGCCTCCTGGAACTTCAGATATTCAGCTTACCGTTTTAAATAATATCCCTCTTACGGGGGTTGTAATGGTTTCATCTCCTCAGGATTTAGTATCAATGGTTGTTTCTAAATGCGTAAATATGGTTAACAAGGTTAATGTTCCTATTGTGGGTATTATTGAAAATATGGCCTATGTTAAATGTCCATGCTGTGGTAAAAAGATTGATCTTTATGGTAAATCTCACCTAAATGATATATCATTGAAACATCATTTGATTCCACTTGCAAGCTTAGGAATTGATTCTCATCTTACGGAATTAATGGATAGTGGTAATATTGAAGAATACGATACAAATGACCTTGATGTTGCAATAGAACAAATAAAACTGTTATAAATTTTTAAATTTTAAAATTATTTGATCGATATTATCGATTTTTTGGGATAATTGATATAATTCCTTTGTTATTTCTTGATTGGTTTTGATTTCCTTATTACGTTCAAGATATTGATTTTGGGATCCAATGGTTTCTAAAACCTGTCCTAAGGATTCAAAAAAATTTCCCATTGATGACTGTGCATACGCATCTAAGTCTTGAGCAATTATATAACCAATTAGCATTGCAACAAGATTAAATTCATAAGCATTTAATTCAAGAAGCATATTTGATAGCTTGGCAACGGGATTTATATCATTTTCGTTCATATTTAATTTTATACTAAGGAGTAAAGAATTATGAATAAAATTTTTATGATTGGTGATTCAACCATGCAATATAATAATATTTTTAGTTATCCTCAAACAGGTTGGGGTCAGGTACTTCATTTATTTACCAAAAATAATTGGTTAATTGAAGATCATGCCAAAAACGGAAGAAGTACTAAAAGCTTTATTGACGAAGGTAGATTTAAGAATGTACTTGATAAATTATCACAAGGTGACTATGTTATATGTCAGTTTGGTCATAATGACGAAAAGGATAATGATTTAACAAGATATACAGATAAAGATACATCTTATTTAGATAATTTAGCTTATTTTCATGATGAAGTTGAAAAAAAAGGAGCGCATATTGTATATGCAACCTCAATTACGAGAAGAAAATTTCAAAATGGAAAGTGTATTGATACTCATAAAGGATATCCTCAATCAATGAAAAAATGGTGTGATAAAAATCATTATACTTGTATTGATTTAAATCAATTGACTTTAGCGTTATATAACGAGCTTGGTGAGGAAAATACTAAAAAATTTCATATGATTTTTGGACCAAAGAAGTTTGAAAACTATCCTGAAGGTAAGGAAGATAATTCGCATTTAGTTTATGATGGTGCTATAATGATTTCAAAATTATTTGTAGAAGAAATTTTAAAAACTAATGATTCAATTAAGGAGTGTTTCCTTAATTTAAATCAAAAAGAAGAAATTGATGAAAGGATGCTAAAGGATTAATGAAAAAATTAAAATGTAATTGGCGTTTATTTGCCTTAGGACTAATTAGTATTGTTGCAGGAATTTTGTTTTGTGCTATTCCAACTGATAAATTGATAAAGATAACATTCTATGTAATTGGTGCTTTAGTGATTGTAAATGGTTGTATTTCACTTTATCATTCTATTAAGGCTAAGGACAAGCTTTCAATATTGTTTGATATTGTTGATATAGCATTTGGTATATGCTTGATTTTCTTCCATCAAACATTTATGTTAATCATTATCGCCGTTTATCTAATTGTCCTTCCAATTGTTAGAATTATTTTAAATCCAATGCATTTAGTTCAGTTTTATCATGAACTTCCAAGATTTTTACTTGCATTAGTATTAATTTTATTAACTCCAGAAGGTGTACTTAACGTTTTATTTGTAATTTTAGGTGTTGTCTTAATTGTAATTGGTATTATTACAATTATTGGTTCATTCTATACCCAAAGAATTATTGAGTAGGATTTTATTCCTACTTTTTTATGCACTCGTTTTTAAAATTAGATTAAATATTTTGCTTTATTACAAGATGATTGGTATGTGAAAACTAACCAAATTTTTTTTAACAATAGATGGAATATAACCTATATTTTAAATACTTAATAAATTAAATAAAACAAGCAAAATATTAATATAAAACAGAAAAAATCTTAAAAAAATAAGTAATTATATGAAAATAGATGTCAAGAATTGTTTTTATTTTTTTTCCTTTTATAATCATATATGTACGGAGGAAAAGGAAATGTTTAATGATATTTTTTATTTTGTAAACGCTAGTGAAAGAAATTATTTAAAGGAGGAATTACAAGATTTAGCAGGGAAGAAGATTATTATTTGTAAACGAATGAAAAAGGATTCGAGTTCTTATGAAGAGTTAATTGAGATTAAAGATGAAAATGAGAAAGATATACGCTTTATTAAGAAAATTGATAATTTATTTAATAAGCTTGTCCTTGATAGACCTTATGAGGTTTTAGTTGACAGACTATAAAAAAAATCACTGCTTTTTTTACAGTGATTTTCTTTTTGTGTAATTTTTAATATTTTTTTTACTTTCTTTATAAGTTAAAGTAGCAATACATTCAAGATTGAATGTTCTTGGAAACATATCAAATGCTTCAACTTGATTTAAATGATAGCCCTCACTTGAAAGCTTAAATAAATCTCTAACCTGTGTCTTAGGATCACAAGAAACATAAATGATTCTTTTAGGCTTAAGACGACCGACTGCTTCAATAAACTCATTAGTTGATCCATCTCTTGGAGGGTCCATGATTAAAACATCAATATGGCTACCAGATGCTGCAAGCTTAGTCATAAATTTAGTTGAATCATCATTGAAAAAATTAATATTTTTAATATTATTAATTCGAGCATTTAAACAAGCATCCTTATAAGCATCGTGATTTAGTTCAACACCATATACTTGCTTACAAGAATTTGCAGCAAGTAGTCCAATTGTACCAACTCCACAATAAGTATCAAGTAAAATATCTGAAGAAGATATATTAGCATTTTCAATTGCTTTTTTATATAACATGTTCATACCAATTGTATTTACTTGATAAAAGCTTCTTGAAGATATTTTGAATTTAAGCTTGCCAATTGTATCATAAATAAATCCCGGTCCATAAAGAACCCTTTCTTTATCTCCTAATACAATCGAAGTTTGTCTTGAATTAATATTTTGAACAATAGTAGTAATTCCCAAATTTAACTTAATTAAATCCTTACATACATTTTTACTTCCTGGGAAGAAATCACCATTAGTTACAATAACAAGAAGGATTTCTTTAGAATTAAAACCATATCTTACAAGTACATGTCTTACTATTCCTTTTCTTGTTTTTTCATTATATGGTTCAATATGATTCTTGGTTAAAACCTTATTAAATGCATTTATTATTTCTGTGGCCTTAGTTGCTTGAATTTTACAATCTGCAACAGGTACAATTTTATGGGTTCCCTCTTCATAAAAGCCACATACAACATTATGTGTTTTAGATAACTTATAAGTCATCTGACATTTATTACGATAGTTATATGGACTTGGCATACCATTTATAGGCTTAATTTTAATATCCTTGAATGATTGATATAAATTTTTTAAATATTCCTCTTTTAAAACTAATTCGCTTTCATATGTCATATGCTGATATTGACACCCACCACAGGATTCAAAATAAGGACACAATGAGTTAATGCGTGAAGAAGAATGATTAATTATATTTTTAAGCTCAATTGGAGTTCTTTCATTTTTGTTAATTTCGAATAATCCGACCTCACCAGGAAGAATATTTGAGATCTCATATTCTTTATTATTATATTTTACAATTCCGTTTCCGTTAAAAGCTTGCTTAATACACTTTAGTTCGATTGCTTTAAATTTATTTTTATCCATATTAACCTCCATGTTAAACATAAAAAAAAGGCTATATAGCCTCTAAATTCAAAATGGTGGACCGTTAGAGACTCGAACTCTAGACCCACTGATTAAGAGTCAGTTGCTCTACCAACTGAGCTAACGGTCCATTTGCTTAAGTAAGCATTGATAATTATACACGAAAACCCCATTCATTGCAAGAGTTTTTTTAAAAAAATGCAAAAATTGTAGAAATTGCATTAGACATCTTAAAGATTATAAAAAAATGTTTAAAAGACATTCAAATTATAAATAATGTAGTAATAATTATCTTTTTTTATGCTGATTTTAAGCATTATTTTTATTTTTATGCTATAATAAATATACATTAAAGGAGGAATTTTGATGAGCAAAAATTTTCAGGAAAAATTTACTGAAGCATCACGAATTTACTTAGCTTTAGAAGATGAAATAAGGGAAATGTATCGTTTTGATACTAACCCTCGTATAAAACTAGATGATGCAATTAAATCGTTTGATTTACTTGTTCAATTAATCTTTCTTAATTTGTGTGCTCTTGATAATAATGTTAGTGAAGATGAGCTTAAGTTTATAAAAAAACTAACAGTTGAGGAAGATATTTTAGATTTTATTAATGAAAAAAAATCTGATAAAATTGAATGGTCGCAAATTAGTTCGGCTAATTTAAATTCTGAACAATATAGAGATTTTCTTGAGTATGTTTCAAATGCGGCTTCACTTAAAATTAATTCATTTATTATGCTTCTAGCTTCAATTGATGCCTTAACAAAAAAAGATTATTTATATCGTTTTAAACAAGGATTTAAAGAACTTACAATGTTCTTTGTAAGTGCTAATAGTGATAAAGATTATAATTATGAGGTTGATCAAATTCTTAATAAAACCTTTATTTATAAATATCGTTCTTTAAAAACAATTTTTTCAATGGCAAAAAATGAAGAAGTTAAGCGATAATATTTCATATTTAGAATTCTCTGATAATCCTCTTTCGGCAGAAGTTGTAATGATTAAAAGAAAAAAAATAACAATTTTTTATGATTGTGGAGCATCGGATGAGGCTTATAAATTTATCACAAATTGCAAGGATAATAAAATTGTTATTTTATCACATTTTCATGCTGATCATGCTAAAAATGCGTTTAGACTTAATGTTCCTATTTATTGTTCTAAATATACATTAAAGAAAATCCCTAAAGGTATGCTTTATGAAAATGGAGAAGATTTTAAAATATATGATTTTCCTTCATTTCATGCAAAGGGCTGTCTTGCCCTATATTTACCTGATGAAAAAATCCTTATGATAGGTGATGCTATTTATCCGCGTGATGGAACGTATTATAATTTGAGTATAATCAATAATCAAATCGAATTTTTGAATCAGATTGACATTAATTATATTTTAATATCACATAAGAAACAGTTTGTTTACAGGAAGGATGTTATTATAAATTTCCTATTAAATTTAAAAAAATCATTTCTTAAAGGTGAAAATGTTAAAGAGGTATTGTATGGAAAATATTAATTTAAGTAGAGTTTTAATTGATAATGATAATCCAAGCATTTGTTGTAATGACGATTTATGCAAAAAATGCAAATTATGTCAAAAGACTTGTCATAATGACATGGGTGTTTTTGGATTTTACGATCTTGAAAAAACAGGTGGTCATGCTGTTTGTATTAATTGTGGTCAATGTATTCAAGCATGTCCTTTTAATGCAATAAGAGCTGTAAGTGATATTGAAAGAGTAGAGAATGCTTTAGATGATCCTTCAAAAATAGTTGTTTTTAACACTGCACCTGCTGTTAGAGTAGCTATTGGAGATGCTTTTGGGTATGAAAAAGGTACTTTTCTTGAAGGCAAGCTTGTTAGTTCAATTAAAGCATTAGGTGCTAATTATGTTTTAGATGTTAGCTGTGGAGCGGATTTAACAATAATGGAAGAAGCTTCAGAATTAATAAGTCGTTTAGAAAAGAAAAGCTCAAATTTTCCAATGTTTACATCATGCTGTCCAGCATGGGTTAAAATGGCTGAAATATTCTATCCTGAATTTATTAATAATCTTTCATCAGCTAAAAGTCCAATCGCAATGCAAGGCACAATAGTTAAAACTTACTTTGCATCTAAATTAGGTCTTGATCCTAAAAATATTGTTAATGTGACTGTTGCACCATGTGTTGCTAAAAAAGCAGAAGCTAAAAGAGAAGAACTAAATGCGAGTGGGGCATGTAGTCCTGATGTTGACATTGTTATTACAACGGTTGAATTACAAGAATTAATTAAAAAAAGAAATATCGATTTTAATAATTTGAGTGATGAAGCATTTGATTCAATTTTTGGCGAAGGTTCTAGTTCGGGTCTTATTTTTGGTAACACTGGTGGTGTTATGGAGGCTTGTCTTAGAACCGCATACTATTTAATTAATGGTCAAAACATGGATGATTCTAAGCTTATTGAGACTGAAAAAATAAGAGGTATTGAAAATACTAAGCTTATGGAAGTTGATTTAGGTAAATATAAAATTAAGGTTGCGGCTGTTAGTAAAATGGCTGAGGTAAAAAAACTTCTTGAAGAAATTAAAAATGGTACTATTAAGGTTGACTTTGTTGAAGTAATGGCTTGTGATGGAGGTTGTGCAAATGGTGGAGGACAACCTAAGTTTAAACGACCAGAAGCATTAGTTACAAGACAAAATAGAAATGCTGGACTTTATTTGAAAGATACCAAGCCTAAGGTAAGATATTGTCATGAAAATCCTAATATCATAAGATTATATGATGAATTTTTAGGAAGTCCATTAAGTGAAAAAGCTCATAAGTTATTACATACGCATTTTAAGGATAAGAGTTCAATGCTTGGATGTGATGATAATGAAAAAAATATTTAGTTTTATAATTTTTTTATGTTTAGTCATTATGACTAGCTGTGCAAGTGATGGAAGTTATACCATATATTTACCTGATGGTACTCCAGCACTTGCAATTGCAAATTTACTTGATAAGGCTGATGATAGATTTAAGATTAATTTTGTAAATCCAACAGAAATTGCAAGTAGTGTATCAGTAAGTAATTGTGATATGGCTATTATGCCAACCATTAGTGCTGCAACGTTGTATGCGAAGAAGAATGTTCCAATAAAAATAGTATCTAATAATGTATTTGGATCTTTATATTTAGCATCTAAAACATCAATTGATGATGTTACAAATTTAAAAGGTCATTTAATATATGCAACAGCGGGCACAACGATTGACATGATTAAATACATTTTAACTAAAAATAGTATTAAATTTAATCTATCTAGTGAAATAAAAGATGATGAGGTTTCAATTACAACTGCATCAAGTGCTCAAGAAATCATTCCACTTTTAGCTAAAAATAGTGAATGCTTTGGGGTCTTAGGAGAGCCAGTTTTGTCAAATGCTTTAAAAAAGGTTCAAGATTTAAAAATTGCTCTTGATATCCAAAATGAATATAGTAAAATTAATAACAATGAATCATTTCCACAGGCTTGCTTTGTTGCTAAAGATGAAATGATTTTAAATCATGAGAAGGTTCTTAAGCGAGTTATTTCGTTACTTAAAGATAATAAGGAATTTATAAATGAAAGCATTTCAAGAATAAGTTCGATATATGAAAATTATAATTCTTCTTTAAAGAATATTAACTTTGATGATAATTTAATTAAAAGATGTAATATTGATTTTAAAATGGCAAAAGAAATAAAAACAGAAATAAATCGTTATGTTTATGATTTAGGAAATATTGAGCTTGATGATGACTTCTATTATTAAAAAATATAAAAACCCGTTGATTTATCTTTTAACGATTATTTTTGTCTTTTTGCTATGGCTAGTACTATCTTTGTTAATTGATTCATCTTTGATTTTGCCAAGTCCAGTATCTTCCATAAAAGAAATTTTTTATTTTTTTAAAGATGGAAGTTTTTATCTATCATTGCTTTTTACATGCTTAAGAGCTATTATAGCATTTATAATAAGCTTTATTGTTACTTTGATTTTAGTATTAATGTCATTAAATGCTACTTTAAGAAATGTAGTTAAGCTCATTACCTCAATAACAAGAGGAATACCTACAATGGCGATAATTTTAATCTTAATTATTTGGATGAAGCCATCTATTGCGCCAATTATAGTGGCTACGCTGGTATTAATTCCTATTTTGTATGAAGAATTTTTAACTATATGTGATTCATTTAAATCTGAATTTTTGCCAGTTATTTTAGTATATAATATAAAAAAGAGGGATATAATTAAGTTGTTTTTTAAAGAAAAAATGAGTAATATCTTTGATTTTTCCGCTTCATCTCTTGGTTTTAGTCTTAAGCTTGTTATTTCTGCTGAAGCGTTAGCCTTATCATATTACGGTCTTGGAAGTATAATGCAATTTTCTAAAATATATCTTGAAATGGAAAAACTTTTTGCCCTTGCAATTATTGCCGTTTTTTTAGGATTACTTTTAGAAGTAATAATTAAATCTTTAAAAAGGTGGTTTCTTAAGATAAATGATTGACGTTTTAAATTTAACTATAGGTTATAAAGGTAAAAAAATTATCGATAATGCTTCCTTTAAAGTTTTAGATTCAAAATGTTTAGTGCTATTTGGGCCATCAGGTTGTGGCAAAACATCTATTTTAAATGCAATTGCAAATCTTATACCCTTTGATGGAAGTATAATATTATCAGGAAAATTATCATATTCATTTCAAAACCCTAAATTATTTACGAATAGTACTGTATTTGAAAATTTGAGCTTTGTTACAAAAGATTTAAAAAAAATTGATTATTATTTAAATCTTTTTGGAATTGGGAATTTAAAAAAAGAAAAAGTTTATAAGCTTTCAGGTGGCCAGATGGCAAGGGTTAATATTATCAGATCTTTAATCGGAAATGATATTTTATTACTAGATGAACCATTCAATTCCTTGGATTTAGCTTTAAAGGAGAAGGTTATGACTTGTATTAAAAAGGAAATTTCTAATAAAAAAGGAACTATTTTTGTTACTCATGATTTAGATGAGGCTTTATTTTTAGGTGATACCTTGTATTGTATTTCTGAAAATAAAGTAGAAGAAGTGCCTTTAGATTCAAAGAATATCAAAGAAAATATAATAAAAAGGCTTGCATAATAACGCAAGCTCTTTTAATTATAGAAATTTAAAATATCATTGTATACTTGTTCATGTTCTACTTCATTTAATATTTCATGGCGCATACCAGGATAGACAATTTCTTTAATATTAGTAAATCCTGCTTTTCTTAAAATATGAATAGAATGTTTTGCTCCTTTTGAGTATCCCGTACAAGGATCTTCGGCTCCTCTAAGCATTAAAACTGGCACATCATTTACATCATTGTAGTTAGAAGAATGACGCATTTTAATAACTAAGTGGAATAAATCACTAAATGCCTTAGCTTTAAAACCGTGACCACAATATGGGTCATTTACATAGTCATTAACAGTACTTTCATTTTTACAAACCCAATCAACACCAGTTTTAGGATTTGAAACGGCTTTATTAAATTGACCAACAGCTAAATCTTCAAGCATTTGAGAGTAATGTTCTGGTCCTTTAAATAGACTTACAGTATTGGCAACAGGAAGACCAATATAGGCACCAAAATTAGGATTAGGAAACCCAGAAAGACAAATTTTATTATAAAAATGAGAAGAAGTCATTAAGACATTTCTAGCAACAATGGTTCCCATAGAGTGCGCAAATAGGTATATTTTTTTATCGGGGTTATTTTCTTTAATATAGGTCGCAATCTTAATTTGATCTTGAACGAGTAATTTATAACCGTTTTTTTTGCCAAAATAGCCTAAAACAGGTGCATTTGATCCATGACCACGCATATTAGAAGTATAAACCGAAAATCCATTTGCATTTAAAAATTGACAAAATGGTTCATATCGTTCTTGATGTTCTTCCATACCATGCATGATTTGAACAATAGCCTTAGGACTTTCTACTGCAAAGTAGTGAACTTCAAGCTCATATCCATTTGATTCAATTGTTATATTTTTCATTTTGTTAGCTCCTTAGTGGTCGATCCAGTTCTTTATTATGGACTTGATCTAAAATTTTTATATCATCTAGTGAAATATTAACAAAAAAATTAATATTATTTATGATTCTTTCTTTATGAGTTGATTTTGGAAGAGGAAGAGTATGCTTTAAATAGCAATATGATAAGCAAATATTTGCATTCGATGTGTTATATTTTTTGGCAATTTTAGAAATTATTGGATAATTTAATAAATTTCCTGTTGCAAGAGGAGAGTATGCTTCAATTAAGATATTTTTTTCTTGGCAATAATTATAAATTTCTTCTTGAGTATTACCAATAAAGTATCTAATTTGATTAACGTGAGGTATAAAACCTGTGGCATCAATTAAAGCTTCTATATCTTTCTTTTGAAAATTTGAAACACCGATTGCTTTAATTTTTCCTTGCTTATATAAATCGATCATACATTTCCATGTTTCAATGTTTTCTTTAGTGCAATCTTTTCCAACATCTGACCATGGCCAAGGTGCGTGAATAAGATATAAGTCAATATAATTTGTATCTAAATTTTTTAAGGATTCATTAAAATACTTTAAGCATTCATTGTATCCCTTATATTGGGCCGGAAGCTTTGTTGTAATAAAAATTTCTTCACGTTTTAATCCTGATTTTTTTATTGCTTCAGAAACTCCTTTTTCATTATTATATGCAAGTGCTGTATCAATATGTCTATAACCAGAATTTAGAGCTATAAGACAAGCATCAACAACGTCAGAATTGCTTATTTGCCAGGTTCCAAAGCCAACTGCTGGTATTTTTATATTATTTGCTAGTGTAAAATATTTATCCTTCATAGGTACCTCCATAACTACGATATTATAATATCATATAATTTTGAAAAAAAGAATGAAATTAATCATTCTTTTCTAAATTTTGATTTTTAACGATTATTCTTTTTTTATAAGTACGTTTTATTTCACCATCAATATGAGGTGTTTTTTTGACCATACGCTTTGGTGGGCGAGAAGCTTTAGGTGTATCAATGCTTTTATTTTCTTCTGAGATAGCTTTTTTTACTGGCTTTGATGCATTATCTTTAACAGGCTTTAAATCTAATTTTTTAGCATCTGTTCTTGGAACAGATGGACTTACACCTTTTGATTGAATTTGCATAAATATTGGAATAATGATAGGGTTACGATCTGTTGCATCGCGAATGATCTTTGATAAATAGTCAATAAGACCATTCTTTAATGATAATAAATTTACAGAATTATGCGTTTCAAATTGTTTATTAACATAATCTTTAGCTTTTTTTGCAAAATCATGTGTTAATGCCTCATTATCTTTCATATAAATAAAGCCTCTTGATACAATTTGCGGATCAAGTATAACGCGACGTTTTTTTACATCAATTGTAAGTACTACTGAAAATAATCCATCTTCTGAAAGAGTCTTTCTTTCCTTTACAATAGAAGTGTCAATATCTCCAATTGTATCACCATCAATATAAACATCGCCTGCTTGGACGTGGCCAGAAATTCTTGCACCATATTTTGAAAGGGCAAGAACATCCCCATTTTCAAGAATGAAGGTATTTTCAGGCTTACAACCACATTCGATTGATAGCATTGCATGAACCTTTTGCATACGATATTCACCATGAACAGGCATGAAATATTTTGGTTTTAATAAAGTTTGCATTAACTTTAAGTCGTTTTGTGATGCATGGCCAGAAGTATGTGTATCTGTCATTGGCGAATGCGTTATAACATTTGCTCCAGCTTTAAATAGTAAATTAATGGTTTTATTAACGCCTTCTTGATTTCCTGGAATAGGAGAAGAAGAAAAAATAACTGTATCTCCAGGTATAAGCTTAATTTGCTTATGAGTACCAGATGCAACTCTTGATAGAGCCGCAAGTGGTTCTCCTTGAGAACCTGTACATAATAATGTTAATTCTTCAGGTTTATATTGATTTAACTCAGTATCTTCAATAAATGTTGACTTTGGAGCCTTAATATATCCTATTTGTTGTCCAACCTCAATTGTCTTTTTCATTGAACGACCAAAAATAGCAACCTTACGATTATTTATTACAGAAGCTTCAACAATTTGTTGAACACGATAAATATTTGATGCAAACGTTGCGACTATTATTCTTGAATCAATATGGGTAAATAACTCTCTAATTGATTCTCCAATTCTTCTTTCTGATTGGGTGTTACCATCAACGCAGGCGTTAGTTGAATCAGCCATAAGAAGTAAAACACCTTCTTGACCTAAATTAGCAAGTTTATCAAATTCTGTACCAGGGCCAAGTGGTGTTAAATCAATTTTAAAATCACCTGTTGTAACAATATTTCCAAGTGGCGTTTTAAAAACAAATGCATAACTATCAGGGATTGAATGACACATTCTTATGAATGATAATTCAACATCTCCCTTGAATGTATATTTATAATGTGCTTTGAACTCGATAATTTGTGGCACTTTAATGTCTTTGTACTCTTGAAGCTTATTTTTAATAAGCTCGATTGCAACTCCTGCTGCATAAATCTTAGGAATACGAACCTTTTTAAGCATAAAAGGTATTCCACCGATATGGTCCTCATGACCGTGAGTAATAAAAAGACCCACAATTTTTTCTTGGTTTTCAATTAAATATTGATAGTCGGGAATTACATAATCAACGCCTAAAAGATGTTCATCTGGGAACAAAATACCAGAGTCAATAATGAATATTTGATTTAAATATTCAATACAATACATATTTTTTCCGACCTCACCAAGTCCACCAAGTGCAAAGACACCAATTTCGTCTTTACCCTTAATATTTTGGTTACTCACAAAAATTCCTCCTTTGTTTAATTGCTTTTTCAAACATACTTATTATACCTCAATAAATTAAAAAATTCTAGTCATAATTAAAAATAGTTTTTTAATACTTTATTTTTATAAATTAACATGCTATAATTTTAATGATTAATTTATGGAAAGAGTGATATTATGAAGGCATCAAAAATGCTAATTGCAACCCTAAAGGAAGCACCACAAGAAGCTCAAATTGCAAGTCATACGCTCCTACTTCGTGGAGGATTTATTAAAAATCTCGTTGCAGGAGTTTATAATTATTTACCATTTGGACTTCGTGTTTTAAATAAAATAGAAGCTATAATTAGAGAAGAAATGGATAAATCAGGCGCGATTGAAATTTTATCATCTGCTGTTCAACCTAAGGAATTATGGGAAGAATCAGGAAGATGGAGTAAATATGGTGCTGAGCTATTCCGTTTTCAAGATAGACATGATCGTGAGTTTTGCTTAGGACCTACTCATGAGGAAATATTTACATCAATGGCTCGTGATTTAATCAAATCACCTAAGCAATTACCTATGAATATTTATCAAATTCAAACTAAATATCGTGATGAGGCCCGTCCTCGTTTCGGTTTAATGAGAAGTCGTGAATTTATCATGAAAGATGCATATTCATTTGATAAGGACCAAGAAGGCTTAGATAAGGCTTATAGTACAATGTATGATGTATATACAAGAATCTTTAAACGTTTAGGTCTTGATTTTAGAGCTGTATTAGCTGATACAGGTGCTATTGGTGGAAATGGTTCTCATCAATTTATGGCATTTAGTGATGCTGGTGAATCGGATGTAGTTTATTGTCCTTGCTGTGGTTATGCAGCTGATGTTGAAAAAGCTGAGGCTGTGTGTACATTAGATGATAAAGAAGAAATGAAACCACTTGAGGAGATTGAGACGCCTAATTGTAAAACAATTGATGACGTATGTACGTATATAAACATTGATCCTAAAAAATCAATCAAAGCTGTTGTTTTAAAGGAAACAGAGACAAACAAGATTTATTTTTGTTTTGTAAGAGGTGATAGAGAGGTTAATATTATTAAATTTGTTAATGCTATTAATTCATCTGAGGCCTTTGTTACATTTGCAACCGAAGAAGAAATCAAGGCAGCTGGCACAGTTCATGGCTTTATTGGACCTCAAGGGTTAAAGGCCGAAATTCTTATTGATAATGAGGTCGCTCATTTAAGGAATGCTGTTGCTGGTGCAAACAAGTATAATTATCATATGAAAAATGTTAATTATGGTCGTGATTTTGAAGGTCGTGTTTTAGATATTCGTCAGGCAGTTGAGGGTGATATCTGTCCTCAATGTAAGGAGCATCCAATGAAAATGCGTCGTGGCATTGAGGTTGGTCAAATATTTAAGCTTGGAACAAAGTATTCTTCACCAATGAAATGTACTTATACAAATGCTGAGGGTAAGAATGTTCCAATGGTAATGGGCTGTTATGGTATTGGAGTTACAAGAACTATGTCAGCTATTGTTGAGCAATATCATGATGAGCATGGTATTAAATGGCCACTTAATGTTGCGCCATATCAGGCTGTAGTTGTTCCTGTTTCAATGAAGGATGAAAGTCAAATTATGGTTGCAGAACAACTTTATACTTCTTTACAAAATGAAAAATGTGAAGTAATTTTAGATGATCGCGATGGTTCATTAGGCTTTAAGATGAAAGACTGGGAGCTTATTGGTATTCCTTATATTATCGTTTGTGGTAAAAAGGCAGCTGATGGCATAGTTGAATTTAAAGATCGTATGACAGGTGAAAAAAATGAAATGACAAAAGAAGAAGCTTTTGAAAAAATTGCTTTAGCTCTTAAATCATTAAAATAAAATATATGGCTTACTATGACTTATTAATAGTAAGCTTTTTTTATGAAAAAAATAGAGTACAAAGTACTCTATAATAATGTTTTTGTATTGTTTGACTTGAATTTTTTTGTAACGTAAGGCACAATTTCTTTGGGAACATAAGGAGAAATATCAATATTATAAATTACAAATTCTTTAATAGCAGAGGATGAAATAAACTGATTTTTAGCACTTGGCATCATTAGTAGGGTTTCAATATTTGGCTCGATATCTTTATTAAATTGAGCTAATGAAAACTCAGACTCATAATCTTGATAATTTCTAAGGCCCCTAATGATAACTTTAATTTCATTTTCTTTAGCATATTGAACAACTAAAGCATTACTAGATATAACCTTAACATTAGGCATATCTTTAACAACCATTTTAATCAGATTTACTCTTTCTTCCGCGGTAAATGTTGGATGTTTTTTAATATTACATGATACTAGAATATGAACCTCATCAAAAATCTGTGATGCTCTTTTTACAATATCTAAATGACCATTTGAAAAGGGATCAAAGGTCCCTGGGTAAACTGCTTTTGCCATTTTATCACCAAAATTCCTTACTTTTACGCCATTAGTATACATTATTATCTAAATATTTGCAAATGAATTTAATTTAACATATTAAAATTATAGATTTTATGGTAAAATAAATAATAGTAGGAGGTCTTTTATGGTTCTTTATATTACAATTATTGTTGCACTAGTTATATTGCTTGTACTTTCAATTTTAGGGCGTATGACTCCTAAAAATTTAAATGAAACGCAAATGAAATATTATAAAAAGACAGAAATCATTTGTTTATCTATCTTTATATGTGCTTTTATCTTTTTTATTATTGGCGAGGTTATAGATGTGCTTTATCCAGCTTTTGATATTGTTGGTATCGTTTTACTTTTGGCTTCGTTTGCATTTTATTTTTATCAAAAATTCAATTATAAAAAGTTAACCGAGGAGGATAAAAATGTTAACAACTAAACAAAAATGTGAGTTAAGAAGTTTAGCTCAAACGATTAAACCTGTTTTTCAAATTGGAAAAGAAGGTATTACTGAAAATATGGCAAGAGATATTCTTGCATATTTAAATAAAAATGAATTGATGAAGATTTCAATTTTACAAAATTGTTCTTTAACGAAAGAAGAAGCAACAAGTGAGCTTGAGGCATTAGATATAACGGTAGTTCAAAAAATTGGACGTCAGCTTGTTTGCTATAAGCAAAGTGATAATGCTAAAAACCCTATTATATTTGAAAAATAATCGACTAAGTCGATTTTTTTAACTAGAAGGAGACTTTTTATGAAACGAATGATTTTAATTGATGGTAATTCCTTAATGTATCGTGCTTATTTTGGAATTGCTGATACCTCAACCTTAAAACCAAATTCAAAAGGTGTTTTTACAAATGCTATAATGTCTTTTGCAAGAATGATGAATCATATTCTTCAAGAACAATTTGATAACATTTTGGTTGCTTTTGACGCTGGTAAGCATACATTTCGTCATGATATTATGACTGATTATAAAGCCGGAAGAGCACATATGCCTGAAGAAATGCGGATGCAAATCGCTCATATTAAAAATTTACTTGACCTTCTTGGCGTAAAACGTTATGAGGTTGCTTTATATGAGGCGGATGATATCATTGGTACTATGGCTAAAAAAGCTGAGGGTGAAGGATATCATGTTGATATATATTCATCAGATAAGGATTTACTACAATTAATTACTGATAATACAACTGTTCATTTAACAAAAAAAGGTCTGACTGACCTTGAAGATTATACTCCTTCTCATTTTGAAGAGGTTTATGGCATAAAGGTACCTCAATTTATTGATTTAAAAGCTTTAATGGGAGATAAATCAGATAATATTTCTGGTGTCCCAGGAATTGGAATAAAAAAAGCCGTTAAGTATTTATGTGAATATAAAAGCGTTGAAGGTATTTTGGAAAATATTCTTTCGCTTAAGGGGAAAGACAAAGAAAATTTTGAAGCATCTAAGGAGCTCGCACTTACTTGTAAGAAAATGGTTACAATTTTAAGAGATGCTCCCATTGAAATTTCGCTTGATGAAACTAAAAAGAAGGAAGTTAATTTTGATAAATTAAGAGAATTTTATGAATATTTAGAGTTACCATCTCTTTTGCGTGAGCTTAATAAGCTAAAGCCTCAGGCGGAGGTATATAACATGTCTTATCGCGCTATTGATAATCCAATTGACATAAATGATGCTTTAGATGATAATTCAAGCTTGATTTTTGAATCTTCAGAATATAACTATCATCGTGCAAATCTTTTATATATTGGTCTTAAAAATAAAAAAGGTAATTTTATTATTTTACCTGATTTGCTATATCAATCAATTGACCTTCAACTTTTTATGGCAGATAAAGAAAATCATAAGTCAATATATGATTATAAAAGAGCATATGTGCTTTTAAAGAAAATGGGATTTGAGCTTAATGGTGTTGATTTTGATATGCTTCTTGGAGCATATGTTTTAAATCCATCAATAACTAAAAATGAATTTAAAATGGTGGCCTCTTCATTCAATTATTATAAATTAAGATTTGATGAGGAAGTATATGGTAAAGGCGTTAAACGTTCTATTCCTGAGCCTTCATTATTAATGGAACATGTTATTTCTAAGGTTGAATGTCTGTATTTAATTAAAAATCAGATTATTTCTTCATTAAAGGAAAATGACCAATATGATCTTTTAACGCAAATTGAAATTCCTCTTTCTCGTGTTTTAGGTAAAATGGAATTTGAAGGAATAAAGGTTGATCTTAACGAATTAAATATACAAAAGAAGGATTTAGAAGAAAGAATTAATTTTATTGAAAGTGAAATTTTTCGCCTTGCCGGTGAAACATTCAATATATCATCACCTAAGCAATTAGGAGTAGTTTTATTTGAACATTTAGGCCTTCCATCTTCTAAAAAGACGAAAACAGGCTATTCTACCGATCAATCTGCTCTAGAAGAGGTTAAGCATCTTCACCCTGTTGTTGAATACATTTTAAACTATAGGATGTTAACTAAATTATATCAAACCTATATTATTGGACTAAATGAACAAATTTTTGCAGATGAAAAATGTCATACCATTTATGAACAAGCCCTAACTCAAACCGGAAGATTGTCATCAATTGAACCGAATCTTCAAAATATTCCCATTAGAACCGAACAAGGCCGTCTGATTAGAAAAATGTTTATTCCCTCAAATAAGAATAATTGTTTTTTCTCAGCTGACTACTCCCAAATTGAGCTCCGAGTTCTTGCGCATCTTGCAAATGTAAAGAAGCTCATTGAAGCTTTTAATGCCAATTTAGATATTCATAGTCAAACTGCTCGTGAAATTTTTGGCCACGATGATATTTCTCCAGAAGAAAGAAGAAAAGCTAAGGCAGTTAATTTTGGAATTATTTATGGTATTTCGGCTTATGGACTTGCTACTGACATTGGTATTTCTAATAGTATGGCATCTGATTATATTAAGCGTTATTATGAAATATATCCCGAAATTAAAGAATATATGGAAAATACAATTGAATTTTGTAAGGAAAACGGATATGTAAAAACAATAAAAAATCGTAAACGTTTTATTCCAGATATTAATTCTAAGGTATATAACTTAAGAGAATTTGCCAAGCGTACAGCCATGAATGCACCTATTCAAGGAAGTGCGGCAGATATTTTAAAAATAGCGATGATTAATATTGATTCTAAGCTTGAAAGTCTACATCTTAAAAGTAAGATGATTCTGCAAATTCATGACGAATTATTATTTGAGGTTTGGCAAGGTGAAGAACAAAAACTTGAAGAGCTAGTAAAAAATGAAATGGAAAATGCAATTAAGCTTAAAGTTAAACTATCTGTTTCACATGATTTTGGTTCAAACTGGTATGAGGTAAAATAATGGATGATTCTATTTTAAAATTAAGAAGAAGCGTAAGAGAATTTAAAGATGATGACGTATCTTCAGATTTAATCAATAAAGTAATTTATGCTGCATGTCAAAGTCCATCCGCAAGAAATCAACAGCCATGGCGCTTTGTGGTTGTAAAAAATAAGCAAATATTATCTAATTTAGCACATATTTCTAAATATAGTGCTTTTTTAGAAAATGTTCCGGCAGTAATAGCGATTGTTAAAAAGAATGAATCACTTTCTACTCCTGATATGGCATCAATTGATTTAAGCTGTTGTGCAACCTATTTGATGCTTGAAGCTACAAGCTTAGGGCTTGGTACCTGTTTTTTAGGTGTTTGGCCCCGCCTAGATAGAATGAAGCTTTGCAATAAAGCTTTAAATTTAGCAGCGGATTTAGAAACATTTGCACTCATACCGATTGGATATCCTAAAAGTGAGGAATCATTCTATGAAAAGAAAGATCGCTTCAATCCTGATATTATTAGATGGGAGGAATAAAGATGCCTGAATTACCTGAGGTTGAAACTGTAAGAAAAGTTTTAGTTTCACAATTAAAAGGAAGAAAAATTACAAATATTTCGTCGGACTATCATGAAATGGTTGAACAGGATTTTAATTGCTTTTATAATAATCTTTTAAATGAAGAATTTCTTGATATTAAGCGAATGGGAAAATATCTAATTTTTCAAATGACAAATAATTATTTAATTGCACATTTGAGAATGGAAGGTAAGTTTTTCTATGTAAAAACTAACTCAATGATGAATAAACATATTCATATGATTTTTGAACTTGATAATGGTTATAGTTTACTTTATCAAGATACAAGAAAATTTGGAAGAATGATTGTTAAAAATGAGTCTGAGCTTTTTTCAACAAAACCATTAAATAAACTTGCACTTGATGCTAATGATCCTACATTTACGAAAGAAACATTACATATTAGACTCAAAGGAAGAAAAATTCCTATTAAAGAAGCATTACTTAATCAAGAAATTATCGCTGGACTTGGTAATATCTATGTTGATGAGGTTTTATTCGCATCAAGAATTAGTCCTTTAAGGGAAGCATGTGATGTTTCTTGTACTGAATGTGGTATAATTCTTGAAGAATCACGAAAAATTTTGAATAAAGCAATTAGCTACAAGGGTACAACAATTAGATCTTATACATCGAGCTTAGGCGTAATCGGTGAATTTCAAAATTTTTTATGTGTTCATACAAAAGAAATTTGTCCTATATGTAAGGGTGAAATTACCAAAACGAGGATATCTGGAAGAGGAACATATTACTGTGCGAGGTGCCAAAAATAATGCGTTATGTTATTGGTATAACTGGTTCTATTGCTTGTGGTAAAAGTTTTGTATCAAAAACCTTAAATGATATGGGATATCCGGTTATTGATACAGATTTAATTTCTCACAACTTAACAGCAGATAATACTAAAGTTAACGATGATTTAGCATCCTATTTTCCGGAGGCAGTTTCTAACGGATTTTTAAATCGAAAAAAATTAGGACAAATTATATTTAATGACGCTAAAAGAAGAAGTAAGCTTAATGAAATTTTACATCCGCTTATTTTTAAAGAGACAAAAGAAGCGATAGACAAGAATGATGGAATAATTTTTGTAGATGTACCATTAATGTTTGAAGCCCATTTTGATGTACTTTGTGATAAAATAATATGTGTATATACAGAAAAATCTTCACAGCTTGATCGTTTGATGAAACGAGATAATATTTCCGCTTCTGAAGCTTTAAAAAAAATAGAAAGTCAAATGCCAATTGAAGAAAAAATAAAAAAATCAGACTTTATTTTAAAGAGTGAAGAAGATTTCACTGATACGAAAAAAAATATTATGGATATTTTAGCTAAAATTAAGGAGGAATATTATGCCAAAACAACTAGAAACGTCTGAACATGCAAAAAAAGACTTTTTAAAAACAAGATACTATAAAACCAATATTTTATTAATTATGGAGTATGTAAAGAAATATTTTGAAGAAAATAAGATTAAAATTGTTTCATATGATACAACCTATAATGAAATTTCTGTTGAAGCTGAACTTTATAATATGACAGTACGTTTTGTACAGGTTGAGCCTGCAGAAGCGGCTGTTGATTTATTTGTTGATTCATATTTTTTGTTTGATTTTAATAAAACGAAAAAGCTTATTAATGATTTTTATGATATGCTTGGTAAAAAATTTGAACTAAAGGGACTTGCCCTTCACAAGGAGAATTAAGATGGAAGAGATATCAAACAATTCTAAATTTAATATTTGTGCAAGTTTTAATTTATCATTGGATGATATCAATTGTGTTTCACTACTGTATCAACCCTTAATTGGACCTGAAGCTTGTGCACTATATTTAACCTTAAATTCATTAATATTAAGATCTAATTTAAAATCATTAGAGTTTAATCATATTTTTTTATATGATATGCTTGGTATTGATAGTCAAACATTCTTAAAAAGAAGAAAAATATTAGAGGCTATAGGTCTTTTAAGTACTTATGCAAATAACGAATCTTATATTTATTTAATATGCCCACCTCTTTCACCTAAGAGCTTTATATCTGATGGTGTTTTAGGAGTTATGCTTTGTAGTAAGGTTGGAGAAAATGTTTTTTTAGATTTAAAAAATCGTTTTACAGTAGAAAAAATAGATAAAAAAGAATTTAAAAACATAAGTGCAGCCTTTGACGATGTATTTACTACATCTAATTCGAATGACAATATTGACATAAAAAATGAATATATAATGGAAAAGAAAAAAACTAGGAAAATTAATATTCATAATTTTGATTTTGATTTTGATGAATTCTTAAATAATATTGATATTTCCTTGCTTGAAAGTGGTATATCAGATGACTTTAAAAAACGTATTATAGAAACAGCCTCTGTTTATAATTTGAATGAAGGGGATATGGCTTCACTTTATGATGAATCTTTAAATCGACGAGGTTATTTTGACCCAGTACTTTTAAAGAAAAAGGCTAAAATTTTTTATACTTTTAAGTATCAGGAAAATTTACCAAAGGTTGAAATTAAGCCAGAAATTAAAAATGATGAGTTTATTAATTATCTAGAAAAAATTGATGGCGAAGAATTCTTGGTTTCAATTTTAGGTGATAGCTTTAAAAAAGAAGATGTTATTACTTTAAATGAATTATATAATGAACTTCATCTTAATCCATCAGTTGTCAAAATAATGGTAATGTATGTAATCAAATTATTATTTAAAAAACAAACACCTGATAATCCTCTTAAAATGCCACCTCTTGAATACTTTAAAAAGGTCGCAGATGATTGGATTTTAGAAGGAACAACTGATGTTTATACGGCTTATAATCGTTATGTTTTAGGTCTTGATAAGACTGATAAGAAAAAAATATATAAGAAAAAGCCAATCCCTGCAAGAAGTAAGGATAAATATGAAATTGAAAACGAGAAAAAGGATGCAATGGATGGTATGGAGGTGTTATAATGCAAAAATTGAATTTAAATTCTAATTCAAATGACGAATACCTTAATGAATTAAGAAAAAATAAAGAACTTGCTGGTATAGATGTTAACATTAATAACTGTAATTTATTAAGTAGGTATTTATCAGATTTAGAGCATTGTAAAAAATGTAGAGGATTAAGTGAGTGTAAGAATGAGCCTGCTGGCTATAAATCAAAAATTTCTCAAAAGGGTTCATATACAAATTTGACAAAAATTCCTTGTGATTTTATGAATGATTATTTGAAAAATCAAGAAATACAAAGTAAATTTAAAACACTTTTTTTACCAACTCAAATAAGAGAAGCGTCATTTGATAGCTTTAGGCTTGATTCAATTGAACGTCAAAAAATATATCGCTATATGTCTAATTTTAGTACTTCATTTAAAAGAGGTAATTTAACTAAGGGTTTATTTATTTGTGGAAATTTCCAAATTGGTAAAACATATTCTCTTGCTTGTGGTGCTAATTTATTTGCTAAAAGTGGAATAGATTCACTATTAATTTATTTTCCTGACTTGATTAGAGAGCTTAAATCATTGCTTAATAAAGCAGATGAATTTGAAGATAGAATTAATATGCTAAAGTCAGTTGATGTTTTAATGCTTGATGATATAGGAGCTGAACTACCATCAGCTTGGGTAAGAGATGAAATATTATGCCCTATTCTTAACTATAGAGCCCAAGAAGGACTTCCTGTTTTTTTCTCAACTAATTATACAATTGAAGGTTTAAGAGACTTTTATATTAGACCAGATGGATCAATTAATAGTGCGGATAGATTAATGTCTCGAATTAAAAGTCTTGCAACTTTTGTGGAATTAAAATAATGAATATTGTTTATGGAGGTTCGTTTAATCCGCCAACGATAGCCCATAAAAAAATTGTTTTAAAGCTTCATGAGCTTTTTAAACCGCAAAATATCTTAATTATTCCAACTGGAGATTCATACACTTGGAAAAATATAACGCCATTTTTTCATCGGCTTAATATGACAAAAATCGCTTTTCCAAATGAATGTGTACTTGATATAGAACAAAAAAAAGAATACCAAGGTACAATAAATACTTTAAGATATTTAGCAAAATATTATGATAATTTATATTTTACAATGGGAGCTGATAATTTAATTTATATTAAAAAATGGATTAATTATGAAGCCTTATTAAATGAATTTAATTTTATTATTTTTAAAAGAGATGATATTGATATTGGAGCTTTTATTTCAAAAGAACTTCAAGAGTTTAAAGATAAGTTTACCATTGTTGATTTTAATATGGAAATAAGTGCGACTGAATTTAGAAGTTCTTATGATAGTAACCTTGTTGATTCTAAGGTATTTGATTATATTAAAGCAAATGGTTTATATAAGGAGGAGTAAATGCAAGCAAAAGGTTTTATAAAGGTATGTGCAATAACACCAGAACTATTAGTGGGAAATCCTAATTATAATGTTTCGATAATGCTAGAGCTTTTAAAGAATAATAAGGCATCATATGCTGTATTTCCTGAAATGTCAGTAACTGGCTATACATGTGCTGATTTGTTTTATTCAAATTTATTATTAAATGATGTAAATAAGGAAATTGCAAGATTTTTAAAAGAAAATTGTTATAAAGGAATTGTATTAATTGGTGCCCCTCTTGAAATAGACGGTTCTCTTTACAATTGTGCTTTTGTAATAAAGGAACATCAAATTTTAGGAATCGTACCTAAAAGAAGTCTCCCAAATAGTAAAGAATTTTATGAGAAGCGTTGGTTTAAGTCGGCTCTTTATAATCACATGGATTCTGTTTATTTTAATGGTGAAATGGTACCTTTTGGTAATTTGATTTTTGATGACTTTGAAAATAATATCCATTTTGGAGTTGAAATTTGTGAGGATATGTGGGCTCCTATTGCTCCATCTAATATGCTTAGCTATCATGGAGCTAATTTAATTTTTAATTTATCAGGGTCAAATGAAACTTTAGGTAAATCGCAAATTAGAAGAACTACAGTACTTGAAAATTCAAGAAGAAATTGTGGAGCATATGTATATGCTAGTGCAGGAGTAAATGAATCTACTTCAGAAACAGTTTACTCAGGACATAATATCATTGCAAGCTGTGGCACTTTAATTAAGGAAACGGAAAATTTTAGTGAAAAATCAGAAATAATTTACGCTGATATTGATATGAATTCCATTAATTTTAAAAGAAGATTAAATACTAATTTTCATGATTTAATTGAATTTAATATAAATTATAAGCATGTTAGTTTTCATCTTTTAAATGATGATGAGTATGAATTTGAAAATAAAATTGATGAAACGCCATTTATTCCTAAGGGAACAAATGAAGAGATACTTGATGCCTTCTACAAAGTAGCCTCAGTTCAAGAGTATGCGCTTTTAAAGCGTATGAAGCATACAAATGCTAAAAAAATTGTAATTGGTATTAGTGGTGGTCTTGATTCAACACTTGCTCTTTTAATTGCCGTTGAGACCTTAAGGCATATGAATAGACCTTTAACTGATATTGTTGCCGTAACAATGCCAGGATTTGCTACAACATCAAGGACAAAGGATAATGCAACTAAAATGATGGAAGCACTTGGAGTTACAATGCTTGAAAAGCCAATTGCTTTAGAATGTCAGATACATTTTAAAACAATTGAACAAGACCCTTTAAATCATGACATAACATATGAAAATACGCAGGCTCGTATAAGAACCTTAATTCTTATGAATTTAGCTAATAAGTTAAATGGAATTGTCCTAGGAACAGGCGATTTGTCTGAACTTGCTCTTGGGTGGTGTACTTATAACGGAGATCAAATGAGCATGTATGGCATTAATGCAGGTGTACCAAAAACATTAGTTAGATTTATGATTAAATATTATGCTCTTACAAAGCATAGTCAAATTAAGGATATATTATTTGATATTATTGATACACCTATTTCACCAGAGCTTTCTGATAAAAACCAAAAAACAGAGGACTTTATTGGAAAATATGAAGTTAATGATTATATTTTATATCGGTTCTTAGCTTGTGGTGATGATGAAAATAGGATTTCTTATTTAGTATCAAAAGCATTCAATTATTCTTTAGAGGAGGCTAATACTGCAACAAATAATTTCTTTAAAAGATTTTATACTGCCCAATTTAAACGACAAGCTCTACCTGATGGACCAAAGGTTTTAGATATTTCACTTTCTCCTCGTTCTGATTGGCGCATGCCATCAGACGTTAAGAGGTAATTATGGAAAGTATTGAGGGAATTTGTAAGGCAATAATTTTTGAATCGCAATCATCAACATACAAAGTTATAAAATGTCTAATAAAAAATAATGAAGAAATTCTAGTTGGAAATTTTCCAATAATGGAGCTTGAAGGAAGATATCGTTTTGAAGGTAAATATGTCTCAAATGAAAAGTATGGAGATCAATTTCAGGTTGAGTCATATAATGTTCTTGCTCATGATTCGAAATCGGGTTTAATTGATTATTTAGCAAGTGATAAGTTTAAAGGAATAGGTAAATCAACTGCTACTAAAATTGTTGATGCATTAGGTCTTGATGCAATTGATAAAATTAAACAAGATCCTAATTGCCTTGCTGGTATTAAAATTAGTAAAGCATTAAGAGATTCATTAAAAGATGAACTAATAAAAAGTGAAGAGCAAGAAGCTACGTATATTAAGCTTTACTCTTTTGGACTGACACAAAACATGGCTAAAAGAGTATATGATTTGTATTTGGATGATAGTGTAAAAAAAATTGAAGAAAATCCGTATATATTAATCAAGGATTTACAAGGCTTTGGGTTTTATAAATGTGACCTTTTGGCTAAAAATATTGGATTTTCTCTTCATAGTCCTTTAAGACTTAAGGAAGCAATGATTTTTACTCTTAATGAGGCATGTATTCAATATGGCTTTACTTATGTGACTAAATATCAGCTTGTAGCCTCAACTATGACATTATTAAACAAAAAGGAAACTGATAAAATCAAGGAAGAAGAGATTACAGTTATATTAAACGATTTGCTTGTGTCAAATCGTTTAGTATCTATAAATGAGCGTTTTTATCCTAAATATTTATATGATGCTGAAAAAAATACGCGTGAAAGATTAATTCAAATAAAGAATTTTAAACTTGATTTACCATCTAAAGATGATGCACTTAAATGGATTGCCATTTGTGAAGAAAAGCTTGGGTTTAATTTATTGTCATTGCAACGTGATGCTGTACTTAAATCAGTTACATCTAAAGTTTCAATTATTACTGGTGGTCCAGGAACCGGTAAAACAACAATTATAAAAGCTCTTTTAATGACAGAAGCTTTTTTAAGAAAATTAAATCCAGAATATAAAGAATTTAGAAATAAAGTTTTATTACTTTCACCAACGGGAAAAGCATCTAAGCGTTTAGCCCAATCAGCTTTAATGGAGGCTCAAACAATTCACCATGCTTTAGGATATAGTGCAGATGGTTCCTTTTTGAAAACAAAGCTTGATACATTAAATGAAGAGCTTATTATTGTTGATGAGGCTTCTATGATTGATATTAATTTAATGAGTCATCTTGTAGATGCTTTAAATGATAATGTAAAACTTATTCTTGTAGGTGATGTTAATCAGCTTCCAAGTGTTGGGCCTGGTAATGTTTTAAGTGAAATGATTTCTTCAAATTTATTTCAAACAACAACCTTAAAAGAAATTATGAGGCAAAAGGGTGATTCAAATATAATTAAGCTTTCCCAAATGATTTTAAATAAAAATCTTGACTTTAAGCTCTTTAATGAGCATAAGGAGGTATTCTTTTATCAAGCTGAGGGTCAAACGGTTCTTAAAAATATTGAAGATTTATTAAAACTATATCAAAAAAAAGGTGGTAATTTTGTTAAGGATATTCAAATTTTAGCACCGATGTATAGTGGTGTTTGTGGTATTGATAAAATAAATGAAATGATTCAGGAAAAATTTAATCCAAGCACTAATATGATTGTTGATAATGGTCGTGTTTTTAAAGAAAATGACAAGGTTTTGATGCTTCAAAATGATCCAACATTAGGCATAATGAATGGTGATGACGGTATAATTGTTTCAATTGAGCATCTTGAAAAAAAAGATTATATCCATATAAATTTTGGTGAAAAAATCGTTAGAATTGAAGGTAAAGATTTAGATAAAATAACCTTAGGTTATGCTATTAGTATTCATAAATCACAAGGATCAGAATATAAAAATGTTATTTTACCAATTGTTCCATCATTTCAAATTATGCTTAAACCTAATTTGATATATACAGCAGTTACTCGTGCAAAAGGCAAACTTATTATTTTAGGAAATAGCCAAACTTTAATTAATTCCTTGTACCAAAAAAATGATGTAAGACAAACTAGCTTATTTCAAAATGAAGAGCTTAAGAAAAAGGTAATTTATATAAATGATCCTTCAATTCCATTTGATACGCTAGGAGAACAAAATATGGAAAATGTTTCTCCGTATGATTTTATGTAAATTGTTAACAATAATATTGGTGATTAAATGAAACCAATATTTTATATGATGATTGGTGCAATGATTCCAGTTTGTGTCTATGAAATGTCAAAACAAAAGTGTTTTACAAATATGATTGAAAAAGCGTCTAAATTTGTAAACGATATGACTCAAAAGTGTGGATGTAATCAAAAAGAAGAAGCACCAAAATCAAAGGAAGCCCAGTAGTGGGCTTTTTTAATTTTATTTTTTAAAAATAATGATTTTATTTTAGTAAAAAAATTGCTATAATAAAACAAGTAGGATGTGGTATTTTGAAACAATATATTGATTTATGTAATTATATTTTAAATAATGGTGTAAAAAAGGATGATCGTACAGGAACAGGAACTATTTCTGTTTTTGGCTATCAAATGCGTTTTAATCTAGGAGAGGGGTTCCCCTTACTTACAACTAAAAAGGTTCATTTAAAGAGTATTATTCATGAGCTTTTATGGTTTATTAGTGGCTCAACAAATATTAAATATTTAGTTGACAATGATGTTAGAATTTGGAATGATTGGCCATATGATTTATATAAAAAATCTCCAGATTTTCAAGGTGAGACAATTGAGGAATTTGCTGCTAAAATTAAAGAAAGCGATGAGTTTGCTAAAAAGTATGGTAATTTAGGTCCTGTTTATGGTAAACAATGGCGTGATTTTAATGGTGTAGATCAGCTTAGTAATTTAATTGAGCAAATTAAAACTAATCCAAATAGTAGGCGTTTAATTATAAGTGCTTGGAATCCTGCTGAGGTTGATAAAATGGCATTACCTCCTTGTCACTCTTTTATGCAATTTTATGTAGCAGAAGGAAAGCTGTCTTGCCAACTTTATCAAAGAAGTGCGGATGTATTTTTAGGTGTTCCTTTTAATATCGCATCATATGCTCTTTTTACTATGATGATTGCTCAGGTATGTGGACTTGAACCTGGTGATTTTGTTCATACACTTGGCGATGCACATATTTATTTAAATCATTTAGACCAAGTTAATAAGCAAATTAAAAGAAGCTTAAGACCACTTCCTAAAATGGTAATTAATCCTAATGTAAAATCTATTTTTGATTTTAAATATGAAGATTTTACCCTTCTTAATTATAATCCGCATAGTGGAATTAAGGGAAAGGTAGCTGTATAATATGATATCAATGATTTGGGCTATGGATGAATCTAATTTAATAGGTAAGGATAATAAAATGCCTTGGCATATTAAAGAGGATTTAATTTATTATAAAAACACAACAAAAAATCATAATGTTTTAATGGGTTATAATAATTATTTATCAATGTGTGAGTATTATAAGGAAAGACCTTTTCCTTATTTTCATACATATGTTTTGACACATAATGAAATTAATGATTCAAGAGTTAGTAGAATAAATAAGCTAGAGGATGCTTTAAAAATTGATGATTTATTTATTGTTGGTGGAGCAAATGTTTATAAGCAATTTTTCCCTTTTGCTGATAAATTATATATATCATATATTAAAGGTGTTCATGAAGGTGATACCTATATAGATTTTCTTAATTTAGATGAGTTCGAACTTGAATCTTTGAAAGAGACTGAGCTTGTTAAATATACTATTTATAGAAGAAAGAAGTAATATTTATGTTATGTTGGATGATTATCCTTATTTTTGGTTTGGGATATGCCTATTTATTTACTTTTATTAGTGATAAGCTTTATTTTTTACCTTTATATCTTATAGGTGGTTTTTTAATATCACTAATTTTATTTGCAATTTTTATTTTGATTGTAATATGGACTGCTCCATTTACGAAACAAAATAATAAGCTAAAACACAAAATAATTTATCCTTTGGTTAAATTTGTTCATACTATATTAAAAATTAAAATTGAGGTTATAGGTCGCGAAAATATTCCAAATGATACTTTTGTTGTTTATAGTAACCATAAATCAATGCTTGATGTGACTATTTTATATCAAGCATATCATAAAATTTTAAGTGCTATTGCTAAAAATGATTTAGTAAATGTTCCGTTTTTATCAAGATTAATGAAAGGCCTTGGTGTTGTACCACTGGATCGCAACAATGACCGTGAGGGTGCTAGAAACATACTAGAAGCTATTAAAAGAGTTAAGGCAGGAAATAACTATTTAATCTTCCCCGAGGGTGGTGTTAAATCTCGTGAAACTGAGCATATGGTAGCCCTTCGTGCTGGAGCTTATAAGCTTGCAACAAAGCCTAAGGCAGTAATATCTCCCGTTTCAATTATTGGATCTAGTTTATTATCCCAAAATTGTCCTAAAAAGGGAACTAAAATTACGGTTGTTATCCATAAGCCAATAACTCCAGAAGAGTATCAGGGCTTAAGTACTAACGAGCTTGGAAGAAGAATTGCTAATATTGTTAATATGGGAATTGATGAAGAAAAGCCTAATACAATGTCACTTGATCAAATAAAACCAATATATTTAGGTGATGAAAATGATTAAGGAATTTAAAGGATTAATTTTATGTATTTGTAGTGCCGTAATTAACTTAATATCAGGATTTTTAATTATTATTGGTGCGTATAATCAAAACAAGATTTTGATTTATATCGCTCTTGTTGTATTAATTATTGGTATGCTTTTAATGATTTATGGTATTTTTTTAATTTATCAGAAATATAAGGTAGCAAAAGAAATATGAAATTTAAAAGAATTTATCTTGAGTTATCTAATTATTGCAACTTAAATTGCGTATTTTGTACACCTTCAAATAAAAACTCAAGGATGATTGATTTATCACTTGCACGTCGTGCAATAGATGAGGCTTCTTTTCTAACTAAGGAAATGTGCTTTCATGTTCTTGGTGAGCCTTTAATTTATCCTCGTTTTTTTGAACTTACTGATTATTTAACATCAAAAAAAATGAATTTAATGTTATCAACTAATACGCGCTTAATTGAAAAAAATAAAGCAGAGCTTTTAAAACGTGAGATTAAAACTTGGAATTTATCTCTTCATTCAATTTATGATATGAATAATAAGTTTGATTATATTATTAAATTACTTAATTTTATTGATTTATATCAGCATAATCATGAATCTGTTTTTCATTTAAGGTTATGGGCTGATTCAAATCAAACAATAAAAAAATCAAATGATGAAATAAAAAAAATATTGTTTACTTATTATGATTATAAAGGTGAAGACCTTAAAAGAATTAGACTTAAGGAAAGAATAATTTTATCATATGAAGAAGAATTTATATGGCCAAGTTTAAAGCTAGATTATAATCATGAAGGATATTGTCTTGGAGGTAAAACCCATATTGCCATTTTAGCGGATGGAAGAGTTGTAATGTGCTGTCTTGATGCTAATGGTGATACTTTAATTGGTAATATCAAAGAGAAATCGCTTCAAGAAATAATTGAGGATACTCCATATCAAACAGCTCGTAAATATTTTAGTGATAATAAATGCTATTTTGAATTATGTAAGCATTGCTCATATAAAGACAGGTGATTGAATGAAAACAGGTACTATTATTCTTTTAGTTTGTATTGTATTACTTATAGTTATTGTAGCAGTTATTGTCTTTGCTATTACTGCTCACAAAAAAACGATGAATAAACTCAATGAAAATATTTTCAATCTTTTATCCGATTTAATTTCAGATCAAGAAGCTAAGGTTGAAAAGACAACGGCATATGGCTTTCAATATAAAATTATTGAGAAAAATAGGATAACTTACGTATGTACAATTTATAATCCTAAGTGTAGTGAAATTTTGATTAATTCTAAAATTAAATGGCAAATAAAAGAAAATCCTACTGATGATTCTTTGGTTTTTATTGATAATATTGTAAAACCAATGATGTCGGAAATTAAGGATGATAAAGAGGTAAAAAAGCTTTTTATTATTTATCCTAATGCAAGACAACTAATGATAGCCACTAATGAATGTGAATATGCTTTTGTATATCCTAAAACTGATGTATATGGAGCAAGTGTTGTCACATATAATAGACTTTTATATACAAAAGATATTAAAAAAATGTAAATTTACTCCCTTTTTGTTATTATAATTAAATTTTAACAGCATTCGACAGCTTGATTAATTATAATAATGTTGTAAATAAGGGGGTATTTTTTTATGAATACAACTATTTCTGGAAAAATGCAGTATTTAGATGATTTAAAAATATTAATGTTAAATAATCTTCCTTATAATGACTGTTCTGATTTCCATATCAAAAAGACAGATGAGCTTTTAAATGTAATAAAAGAGCATAAGCCTTACATAAACAAAATAACTTTTTATCTTGTAAGCTCTTATAACAGTGGTGAAGCGTCTTTTTTGTATGATAATGACGATATTTATTTTGTGATTTTTAATGTTGAATCATCGCTTGAATCAACTTATTTAAAAAAAGGAAATTCAATGATTTATAATATTAAAGCCAAACAACTTAATTTTAAAACAATTGAGGAAGAACAATTTTTTATTGATAAATATCCGCATAATTATGATTTAAAAACACATATCTTAGATGAAATTGATATGCTAATGTTAAGAAATATAAATGAAATTTATTTTAAGCATACCTTAGTTGATAAGGAAGAAGAATCACATGTTTTAGAGGTAAAAGGAAACTATATATCAAATAATCAAATAACAATTAATATTTATGATGTTACAAAAGAAGAGGCATTGATTTCAAAGGCGTTTCAAGCTGAAAAACTTCAAGCTTTAGGAAATATGTCGGGTGCAATAGCACATGAGCTTAATAATCAGCTTATGGCAATTGATGGTAATATTGAACTTTGTTATAAAAGTTTAAAAATTAAAGAAAATTCTTATCTAACTAAGGCATTAGAAGCATCATCAAACGCCTCTAATTTAATAAAAAGCTTGCTTTCTTATTCGGTAAAGGATGATATTTCTTTTGAAAAAATTTATATTGATGATTTATTTAAAGATATTGATAATAAAATTAATTTATCTGTTATAAAAGATGTAGATTTTATAAAAAATGTTAGAGATGATATGGCACGGGTTTATATTTACGGATCAAAATTACTTCTTGTAGAAGCTTTTGGAAATATAATTACTAATGCAATTGAATCCTTTAATAAAACTGATCATATTTTAATTATGAATAGCAAAGTGACCTACTTAAATACTTGTCCTAAGGATGCTATCAATTATCAAAATCATATTAGTGGTAAATTTTTACAAATTGATTTTATTGATAATGGCTGTGGAATTCCTTATGAGCTTTATAATCGTATATTTGATCCATTTTTTACAACCAAAGATAAGTTTTCACGTTCTGGTTTAGGACTTACTCAGGCATTGGGTACAATAATAAAGCATAGTGGTATTTTAACATTAAAAAGTGCAATAAATAATGGTACAACAATTTCTGTTTATTTACCTTGTAAGGAAGAAAAAATGCAAATGTCATTTGATTTATTTGTAAATAAAACTAAAATTTTAGTTATTGATGATGATGAAATTGTTCGTCAGGTTTTGGAAATGCTTCTCAAGGATTTAGGTTATGAGGTTATTTCTTCAAGTGATCCATATGAGGCAATTTCGATTTTTGACTTAAATAAAGATTCAATTGACCTTGTAATCTCTGATATGATTATGCCCAAATTAAATGGTAAGGAATTATTTTATCGCATAAAAGAAATAAAAAAGAATTTAAGGTTTATTTTGCTTAGTGGATATACTAAAAATAACGTTGATGAAAAATTTTTAAATGATATTGATCTATTTTTAGAAAAGCCTATCAGGAAAGATGTTTTGGAAAAAGAAATCAAAAAATGTCTTAAATAACTTTATAAATAAAACACTTTAGAGTATAATAGCATAAGGTGATTAGTGTGTTTACAAATAAGGATGAAGCAATTTATTATATCGAAAATATTAAACGAAAAGAAAAAAGAACAAATTTAAATCGAATGCAAGAAGCGTTAAATATGCTTGGTAATCCCCAAAATGCATATAAGGTTATCCATGTAGCTGGAACTAATGGAAAGGGTAGCACGGTAGCTTATTTGACTAATATTTTATGTGAGGCAGGATTTAATGTTGGATCATTTATTTCACCTTATGTGATTACATTTAATGAGCGAATAATGTATAATTTAAATTATATTTCGGATGATGATTTACTTAAATATGCAAATATTATATATGATATAAAACAAGAACTTGAAAAAAAGGATGAAGTAATAACATTTTTTGAATTTATTACTTTAATGGGACTTTTATATTTTAAAGATAAAAAGGTTGACTATGCCGTGATTGAAGTAGGACTTGGAGGAATATTAGACGCGACTAATGTTTTCTCTCATGCTACAAGAATTATTACTAATATTGGCTTTGATCATATGAATGCACTTGGAAATACTTTAAGTGAAATTGCCTTAAAAAAATTGGGCATTTTGCATCAAAATGAAAATTTAATTACAGCTGTTGATTCATCGTTACTTGATGAGTTTAAATCTTATAGTAATAATTTAAATTCTAAGCTTTACTGGGTAAATCAAAATGTAAATGATATTAAAGAAACATTTAATGGTGTAACATTTATATATAAAAATATCGTTTATCAAACCCCTCTTTTGGGTATTTTTCAAGCCTATAACGCTGCTTTGGCTATTGAAGCTTTAAGCTTATGTGAGCCTAATATTTCTAAGGAAATAATTCAAAAAGGACTTGATAAAACTATTTGGCCTGGAAGACTTCAGGTTATAAGAAAAAATCCAACTATTATAATTGATGGGGGACATAATATACATGGAATAGATGCAGTTGTAAAATCAATTAAAGGTCTAACAAATAAAAAAATCCATGTTTTATTTACGGCTTTAAAGGATAAAGAAATTGATAAAATGCTTTCGTCACTTGATGAAATTGCACTTGATTATATTTTTACAACTATAAATGATACAAGAGCTTCAAGTATAGATGATATTTTAAGGTTTAATAAAAAAACATATAAAGCTATACCTGATTATAAAGAAGCTCTTAGATATATTACTGATAAATACGGCTCTAATGATATTGTTTTAATAACAGGATCACTTCATTTTATCTCTTTAGTAATAAATTTTTACAAAAATTGAAAAAAAAATTAAAAAAAATAGCATTTTTTGACTATTTATTATAATGGGTGATAAAAATGTTAATTAAAGAAATAAAGAAAGAAAATCGACCAATCGAAAAAATGTTAAGGTTTGGACCGGAGGCTTTAACTAATGAGGAATTGCTTGCTATTTTAATAAATACAGGTACAAAGAATAAATCTAGCTTAGATATAAGCTACGATATTATTAATAGTGTTTCTAGTTTGGCCGATATTTTAAGCTTGTCATTGGATGAACTTCAAAAATTTGAAGGAATTAAAGAAACGAAAGCATGTCGAATTGAGGCCTCATTTGAGCTTACAAGGAGGCTTTTAGCACACAAAGGAAGTAAAATTCAAATTATTACGACTTTTGATAGTGTTAAAATTTGCTATCCACGTCTAGCACATTTGAAACAAGAAAAGCTATTAGTATTATTTGTTGACGCTAAATGTAATTTGATTTCAACCAAAATTTATGATGGTGAGGTTGGAAGTGTTTTTGTACCACAAAATCTGGTTTTGAGGGAAGCCTTGCTTAATAATGCACGAGGGATTATTTTGGCTCATAATCATCCTTCTGGAGACCCTACTCCATCAAGAGCTGACTATGAAAGTACTGTAAGCCTTGATAATGCTTTGAAATTGTTAAATCTTATTTTATTTGATCATATTGTTATTGGTGATAATTCATTCTATTCAATTGTAGAGGATAAACACTATCATTATAATTTAAATGATGCATAAGATTATTTGGTGATATTATGAAAAAATATCGAATAATAGTTTCATCTATAATCTTACTTATAGTAATTATTATAAGATTATTCTTTAAAAATGTATTCTTGAAAATAAAAAAGGTTTTTCTTTTAGAACTATCTTTATTAAATTTATTTTATAATTTAGTTGGTGTTAATTTTCTTACAAAAGAAGTTGCTAAAACAAATATTATTTATTGTAAGAACTATGTTTTATATAATGAAGGCTACCTTGTTTATACGTTGAATAATACTATTTGCCTTCCCTTTGAGGGCATTGTTAGTAAAAGGACAAAAAATTCTATTACAGTTGATGTTGGGTCTAATATCTTATTTACAATTGAAGATGTTAAACCTAATTTGCATTTATATGAAAAAATTAATCCTGATACAATAATTGCATATGCCTCATCATATATTATTTATGCTAACGAAAAAAATAATATTTCTTATTTAAATTATAAGGTGAGTTATGAGGTTATTTAAAGGAATCATAGGTCTTGCTTTTATTTTTCTTGCCATAATATTTGTATATGATGTTAGGTTTGCCATAATTTTTGTTTCATCTTATATATTTCATGAGCTTTGGCATTTAATATTAATTAAATCCTTTCATTTTAAGGTTGAAGAAATTCATTTAATTCCTTTTGGTGGTCAAATCAAAATGAATTGTAAAAAAAATCATTCTCCATTGATTGATGCTTTTATTTATTTAGCTGGTCCTTTAGGCAATGCAATTCTATTAGTTCTTAGTTTTATTATTAAGAGCGATAATTTAAAAATGATAAATTTAATTCTTTTTCTTTTTAATCTTATGCCTATAATGCCCCTTGATGGTTTTTATATTTTAGTTAATTTTTTAGCTTTAAAATTACCATATTTTTATGCCTTAAAGATTTGTCTTATTATTTCGATAGTATTTGCATCAGGCCTTTTAATTTTAGCACCATTTATTAATTATTGCTTTTTAATTCTTGTAGGATATATGCTTTTCATTTCTCTTAATGAATTTATATCAAGTAATTTTTATAAAGGACTGCTGCTAGAAAGAATAGTCGATGAGTCAAATAATAATCCTAATAAGGAAATAAAGCCAACAATTAGACTTAAAAAAATGCTTTTTAAAGGGTATAATACATATTTTAAATTAGATGGAGAAATATATTTTGATAAATCTTTTTTAAAAAATAATTGTAAGTCAAACATAAGTAAAGTATAATTAAAAGAGATTAGGGTGTGATATTATGCGTATAAATGCTGGAAAATATAGAAATCACAATATTGAAATGACAAATCTTGAAACAACAAGAGAAACAAGTGACAAAGTTCGTCAAGCAATATTTAATTTAATTGGCCAATTTTTTGATGGTGAAGTTGTCCTTGATTTGTTTGCGGGTTCAGGTGCAATGGGTTTAGAAGCAATTTCAAGAGGAGCTTGTGAAGCATATTTTAATGATATAAATAAGCAGGCTATAGAAACAGTAAAAAGAAATGCTTTAAAACTTAAGGTTTTAGAACAATGTGATTTAAAAAATATGGATTTTAAGGATTATTTAACTTCAATTAATCGTCCTTTTGATATTATTTTTCTAGATCCACCTTATAAGATGAATAATGTAGATGAAATTCTTTCATTAATATACCAATATAAGTTATTGAAGTCCAAAGGAATAATTGCATTTGAAATGGAAAGTCAAACAAATCCAGATAGTAAATATTATAAAATCATAAAAGATCGTTCTTATGGAATTAAAAGAGTAGTTATTTATAAAGAGGAAATTTAAATGGATTATAAAGCAGAAATCAAGAAAAAATTATTAAAAGAATATAAATCATTAAAAAGAAGATTTTTTAAAAATCAGTTTTCTCATTCTAAAGTTATTACTTTAAAGTTTGAAAAGAAAAAGTATATGGTTATTATTGATCCAGGTTTTGGACTTACAATTTTGCTTAAGGATGATGATATAAAAGTTTTAAAATATTTACTTAATAAAGACTTTTACGATTTTGGTATTGCTTTTTCATATTATTTTATCGGAGATATAATGACATTCCAAGATAATGATTATAAATTAAATGTATATCGAAAAAGAATTGATTCTTATTTTGAAGAGCCATCTTTAAGAGAACTTTCGGATCTAAGTCGTGTAGTAGATGCTTTATACCCTACTTTAAAATATTATAATGATAATTTTACAGCAGTTGAACAAAATGTAGAATTTGTTATATCATTTGATGATGATAATCAAGAAGTAAGTATAAATGCCTATAATTTCCCAAATTATAATTTCTATCATTGGAAATTCAAAACTAATAACCAAATTAAAGAAATCCCAGATGATAAATCTTTAGTGTTAATTGATATGTTTACAATTGAATTGCCTATTTTTTCAACTGATAGAAAAAAGCTAATTAATCCTTATATATTAACTTTATATTGTGAAAACACACATAGTAGAAGGTTTTATTTGATTCCTTATGAGAAAAAGGAAGCATATGAAAAGGCGATTGAAATTTTAAATTCTAATGTTATTGGGAGTAAACTGTGTATTACAAATGCACTTTTATATCAGGCCATTAGTTGTATAAATAATTCACATTACGATATTACTTTTGAGCCACTTCAATATTATCGGGTAAGTGAGATTTATACGATTGAATATAATTTTTATAATGAATATGCGTCTAAGGATCATTTTTTTGTTGATTATGATATATTAGCTTCATTTTTTGATAATCTTAATAAATGCTATGAGTTTATTGATGATAACTTCGATGGCGAAGACTATGATGAATCGTTATTTAAAAGTCTAAATCCAAAAATGTATGATTTTTTTATTAAATTTGTTGTAACACAAGATGAAAATTTTATTTTTTTTGAATCATGTCTTTTAAATAATCAATTATTCGGAAATTTATATCCTTATCGTGAACTTATTGAATCTGATGATGAAGATGGTAAAGAAACTAATAATGATAATGAAGATTTTGAAATTACAGAAAATGCTTTAGCTTCATAATTTAATTATAAATTTTGTTTATTAATAGCCTTGTCCTTTACTTTTTTTAAAACTTTTGCTATAATCAAATTATACGAAAATGATGATAAAAGAAGTAACTATTAAGGTATTTAAAGCGAGAACTAGATGGTGAAAGAGTTCAATATTAAAATAGTGAGACACTTTTTGAGTGATTATGAGAATAATTCGTACCAGGCGTTAACGGTTTGAGCTAGTTTTAATTTACTAGAATTAAGGTGGTACCACGGCATTTCGTCCTTATAGTTTATAATTATAAGGATTTTTTGTTTTTTGGAGGGATATTTTGAAAACAGATTTACCAATAATTAAAGGTAAAGGATTTATAATGGATGAGCTTAAGGAATCTGATTATCTTGAGTATTATTTCATGACTTGTTCCTTCGATAATACAAAATATTTATCTTTTGGACCAATTAATTCAATAAATGAAGCTCGTATAACTCTAAATTGTTTTTATTTAAATAGAAAATCACTTGGTTTACCTAGTGTCTATGCTATTAGAAAAAAACTTGGAGGAGAAATGATTGGGCTTATTGAATACCATACGTATTATTATAATACTAATTGTGCTGAACTTGGTTTTATGCTAAGAGAAGACTTTCAACATAAAGGAATTATGCATAAAGCTTTGAAGGAAATGATTAGAATTGGCTTTCAAGATTTAAACTTATCTAAAATTTTAGTTAGTTATGTTGATATTAATTATGCATCAAAAAAACTAATTGAAGACCTAGGCTTTAAATATGAAAGCACAAGATATGGTGCATTTATAACTCATGATACGCATGAAAAAAGAAATATCATTTATTGTAGTATTTATTTAGAAGAATATGAGGTGATGCTTAAAGATGAAGATTGATTCATGGTATCGCAAAATAATGGATATGATGATAAGAATATCACATCTTTATGGACTTGAAGAGTATTTCTTTGAAAAGATATTAAAAGGCTTTACCTTTAAATATGAAAAATCGGATATTAAATATTTAGTGCTTTGGGATGAATGTTATGCAAATGAAGAACTCGAAATGCTTTTAAATGCTTTTTCTAAAGGTTTAAATCTTAAGCTTCAAATAGTTGATGATAAAATCACTTATGAAAATGAAGTATTAGGAGAAATGTTTTCTAATTCATTTTCTTTGTCTTTGAAAAAAATTATTTTCATCATTAAATTGCAAAATAGAGATTTAACGAATAAACCATTTACACATTTATATATGATTGTAAGTGACAAGATGCAAACACAGTTAGCTTTAAGAGCAATAAATATTTGTCGTCTTGGTGGTTTAATTTCCTATTTCGATTTTTCAAATTCAATTGAAAATTCTGTTATGAAGGCAGAAAGCTTAAATAGTCTATTTATTGCTAATGTGAATGGCGAAAATGTAACAGTTTTAAACACTCAAACAGGCAATGAAGAAGAAATAAATATTAATGAAATATATCCTTACGTTATTTCCTATGTTAGAGGAAAATCAAAATGTAGCAGTTGTAAGGATAAGGAGGAATAATTATATGAAACGTGTTATGCTAAAAGATATTAAACTTGGTGAGGTAAATCATGTTGCAGGATTTGTTGAAACAATTCGTAATAAAAAAGCAATGTGTTTTATTGTTTTAAGGGATATTTCTGGTAAGCTTCAGCTTACAATTGAAAAGGAAAAACATCCTGAACTTTCAGACACTCTTGACAAGATCACCGTTGATTCTGTCATTGAGGCTACCGGTCTTATTTTAAAGAGTGAATATGTTAAATTGAACGGAATGGAAATGTATCCTGATACAATTACAATTGATAGTATCGCTTCTCCATCTCCTATTGTCGCACCTAAGGGTGAAGAGACAAATATTGATCTTCGTCTTGACTATCGTTGGATTGATCTTCGTACAGATAAAAATACATTAATGTTTAAGGTTCAATCATATTTTACATCTAAGTGTCGTGAGTTTTTAATTAATAATGATTTTATTGAGATTCATTCACCAAAATTACAAGGTGCTGAATCTGAATCTGGTGCTGGTGTATTTAAGGTCGATTATTTTGATCGTAATGCATATTTAGCTCAATCTCCACAATTCTATAAACAAATGGCAATGGCTGCTGGCTTTGAAAGAATATTTGAATCTGGCCCTGTTTTCCGTGCTGAGAAGTTTGCATCACGTAAGCACGCAACTGAATTTACTGGCTTTGATCTTGAATTTTCATACATTGAATCTTATGAAGATGTAATGGAAATGGAAGAAAATATGCTTCATTATGCACTTAAAGCTTGCCATGATAAGTATAATGAAGAGGTTAAGAATATTTTTGGTATTGAAATTGTTGTACCTACTCTTCCTTTCCCACGTATTGATCTTCATGATTTATATAATGAACTTGAAGCTCGTTATGGCTATAAGGTTCCTGAATCAGAAAAAGGTGACCTTACTACTGAAGGTGAAAGAATGTGTGCTAAATTCTCTCTTGAAAAATACGGTCATGAATTCTTATTTGTAACAGGTTATAGTGCTGAATGTAGAGCATTCTATCATATGCGTGATGAACATGGAGTACCATGTGGCTATGATTTGATTTGGAAAGGCTGCGAAATTACAACTGGTGCTCAAAGAGAGCATAGATATGACATTCTTTGTAAGCAAGCTAAAGAAAAGGGACTTGATGAGGATGTTAAATTCTATCTAGATTTCTTTAAGTATGGTTGTCCTCCTCATGGTGGCTTTGGTATTGGACTTGACCGTATTACAATGATTTTATTCAATCTTGGTATTAAAGACGCTATGTTTATCTTCCGTGGTCCAGATCGTTTAAATCCATAATTGAGGTCTAAAATGCGAAATAATATTTCTTGGGATGAATATTTTATGGGAGTTGCCTTACTTTCTAGTCAAAGGAGTAAGGACCCACACACTAAAGTTGGTGCTTGTATTGTCAATGAAGATAAAAGAATTGTAGGAATTGGTTATAATGGAATGCCTTATGGATGTGATGATAAGGTTTATCCTTGGGATAATGACAAAAAGGCTGACTCATTAGATACTAAATATCCTTATGTTGTTCATGCTGAGCCAAATGCTATTTTAAATTCGACATCTAATTTGAAGGGCTCTACCTTATATGTAACTTTATTTCCTTGTAATGAATGTGCAAAGCTTGTTATTCAAAGTGGAATTAAACATATAATTTACATGGATGATAAATATCATGATACACCATCAAGTATCGCATCAAGAAGAATGTTTGATAGTGCAAATGTCTCATATACAAAGATGAATCCAATCGAGGTTTTCCTTAAATGCGATTAATCTCTAAAAAGATATGGATAATTTCATTTATTTTATTAATCCCCTATGTCTTTATTTATGTTATATGTTTTCATAGAACAGATAAAGAGGCTTTAATGCCTGGGGGATTATCCAATGTCAATTCATTAATTGAGATTGATTCTGATAATAAAGAAGAAGGATCATTTAATAGCATTTATGTATTAACATTTCCAAATACAACTATTTTACAAAATTGGCTTCTTGGTATTTCAAATGATACTGATACAAGTGATTATTCAGCTTATAATCACCTAACAAGCAAAGAGGAAAGGACAATGGGTTCAATTTCTCACGACTCTTCTGTTATGTATTCTTTAATTTATGCGTATAAAGAAGCTGCTAAGATAGATTCTAATGTCAAATTAGATTATAAACTATCAGGCATTAAAGTTTATTATCGTTCGGTAAATTCTTTATTTAGAGTTGGAGATTTTATTTACAAGATTAATGATTTTGACGTTAATAATGATATAGAAAATTTTGTAAATGCTTATAATACGAAAAAAACAGGTGATTTATTTTATATAATACGTGATGGAGAAGAAAAGTGTATTACCTATCAAAATTTTACGGATGATAACTGGTATACTTTTTATGCTTATTATGATATTAATTATACTACAGCAAGTCCTAGAATAAAGGTAAATTCTGCTACGTCTGGTGGTCCATCGGCAGGTTTACTACAAACCTTATCTATTTTTAATCGCTTAACCACAAATGATTATACTATGGGGCTTAAAATTGCTGGTACAGGTACAATTGATGTTAGTGGCAATGTAGGAGCTATTGGAGCTATTAAACAAAAGGTTATTACTGCAAGTAATAATAACGCTGACATTTTCTTTTGTCCTAAAGCTAATAGTGAAGAAGGAAAATCTGCATATGATTCTTTAAGTTCAAGTAAAAGGAAGAAAATGAAGTTTGTTATTGTTGAAAAATTCTCTGACGCTACAAATTATTTAAAGGAGTTATATGAAGCTACAAACTAAAATTAAGCAAAATAGAAAAGAATATTTAACTGAACTTATAAAACTTCCTTCTAAATTGCGTTTTGAAATATATTTAATATCATTACTTTTTACTTTGTTTTTTATAAGTGCACCTGTTGCAATAATAATTAATTTATATTTATTTGTTGATTATTTTAATTTAGTTTCATTAGGTGTATCTATTATCTTATTTTTAGCCTTTAATATTTATTATTTAATTTTCTTTAGCATACTAAAAAGAAAATTTGAGCATAAATTTTCTTTTAAATATCTTATAATTGATAATATTATTAGAAGCTTTTTGTTATCAACTTTATTATTTTTTATTATTATATTTATTATAAAGGGGCTGGTCATTTGATAGCAATAATTATCGGTGTAATAGTAACAATATTAGACCAAATAACTAAAATAATTGTTCAAAATGTAAAACCAACAGGTTCGAAAAATCCTGGCTTTATTGATTTTAGATTAACCTATAATCAAGGTGCAGCTTTTTCATTTATGGACAATAATACTTTATTTTTAGCAATTTTGAGCTTAGTTGCAAGTGCTTTAATTATCTATATTATTTTAAAATATATACCTTTTAAAACTAAAAAGCTTCTTCATATTTCAATGGGTTTAATTTTAGGTGGCTGTGTTGGTAATTTAATTGATCGTTTTATGACTGTCTTTAAATGGCGAAAAGGTGTTATTGATTTTATTGATGTTTATTTAGGTTCATGGCATTTTCCGGGAACGTTTAACGTAGCAGATTTCTTTTTAGTAACTGGGGTATGCCTAATTATATTAGATATAATCATAGATGAAATAAAAAATCGTAAAAGTACTATTAAAGCCAAGGAACGTTTAAGTGGTGATGATAATGAAAATAATAGTAAATAAAGATATTGAAGGCGAACGTTTAGATAAAGCCGCAGCTTTAAAATCTGGTATTTCTCGTGGAATTATTCAAGAAATGATTGATGATGGTCATGTTTTAGTAAATGGTAAAAGTGAAAAAAATAAATATATTTTAAAACAAAATGATTCTATTGAAATTATTAGACGAAAGCCTAAATCTTTAGAACTTGAAGCTAAGGATTTAAATATTGAAGTAGTATATGAAGATGAAGATGTAGCTGTCGTTTATAAGCCTGAAGGAATGGTTGTTCATCCTGCAAATGGTAATAATGAAGGAACTCTAGTTAATGGCCTTTTATATGAGATGGATTTAAATGATACTATAAATGATGTAAAAAGACCTGGTATTGTTCACCGAATTGATAAGGATACATCTGGTCTTTTGATGATTGCAAAAAATGATTTAGCTTTAAAAAGTTTATCATCTCAACTAAAAGAACATTCGTGTAATAGAATATATGTGGCTTTAGTTTATGGTGAAATTGCCGAAAATAAAGGAAGAATTGAAGCACCTATTGGACGTGATCCTCAAGATAGAAAGAAAATGGCAATTGTTGCTGGTGGCAAAGAAGCTGTTACAAATTTTAAGGTTTTAGAAAGATTCAAAGGCTTTACTTTAATTGAATGTAAGCTTGAAACTGGACGTACCCATCAAATTAGAGTTCATATGAAATATATTGGACATCCTCTCGTAGGCGATAAAGTGTATGGTCCAAAGCGTATTATTGGTGATACAGGACAATTTTTACATGCTAAAACAATAGGCTTTAAACATCCTAGAACAGGAAAATATATGGAATTTTCACATGAATTACCTTCTTATTTTATAGATAAACTAACAGAATTAAGGCAAAAATAAGTGCTATGATAAAACTAACTTTTAAGTTGGTTTTATCATAGCTTTTTTTTATAATACTCAGAAATTCAAACAGAAGTATGGGATTTATTACAAAAAGAGGTTCATAAGAAAAAAAATAATAGACCTAATAATCATATATAATCTTTATATGATAATGATAAAAAGAGGCCGTAATAAACCTCTTTCAATAAGTAAGTTTCACAGCCTCTTTAATTCTTTTTACGAATAATATTACGTCTTTCAAGTTGATATATAATTTTTTCTTTTTCCTTTAATTTTTTTAAATTTTTTTGATATCCTTCAATTAGCTCAGCTTTTTTCTTTTTTTGAAATAAAGATTCATTATCATAATTTGAATTTTTTTGATCTAATGATTGATTTTTTTGAGCATAATCATTTTTAATAGTTTCTTCATTTTGTTTTGCAAGCTTAGCTAACAAAATTTTTTCTTTTTTAAGCTTTAAAACATAATCTTCTTGCTTTTTTATATTATCCTTTTCAATTAAACTATATTTTTTTTCAAGTAAATTTAAATTTATTGCAAAATTTCTTTTCATATTAGTATTATCTTTGATTATGGTACTAATAATATGATTACTATTTTGGTCACAAGCATTAAAAATATCAAAATATTTTTGCTTATTTTTCATCAAAGAAGAATGAGTTTCTTTATTAATAGCTTTAAATCTTGATTCATTCGCATTTAATTTTGCTAAATAATTAAGCTCAATATCATTTAATCTACAAGTGTGTCGCTCTGATTCAAATCTATAGTTTTCATTATTTGCAATTATTTTTCGTTCAAGATCATGAATATTTTTTTCAGACCTTTTTTTACGATCCTGTTCAATTGCTTGATTTCTTTGAACATCATTTTTGAAAACTAAATTAATGCTTTTGGCTTCATTAAAGTAGAAGTTTGAAATTATATTCATCATTTTTGGATATAAGTTTTCAATGTTTGAATTTAAAATGTTTTTAAGCTTTATATAGTTTTTATTAAAATCTTTATAAATAACAAGTAAATCAAATTTAAAGATATTATTTGCATTATTAAGATTAGAGTTGATTTTGTCAATTAACATATTAGCTTTAATGATGGTTTGATTATTAATAATAAAATCGGCATTTTTAATAGTATTAATTTTGTCAAGTTCTAGTTTTTTTAAAGCTTCAATTCGTTTTAATTTATACTCTAGTTTAATTTTTGCCTCGTTAACATTATTGCTCATGTTAATAATTTTATTGCTATTTTTAATTAATACCTTAGATTGCTCTTTGATTTTATGTTTTTCTGCAATACTAGTATCTTTAATTAATTCATCATTTGCTGACAATCTAGCATAAATTTCTGTAAGCTGTCTATCATAATCACTTAAAGTTTTTAAAGCTTTAATATAGTTATCATTTATAGATTCAGTTTGTTTGTTATATTTTTCGTTAATTAAAGTTATTTCTTTATCATATTTATTTCCAGCTTCAAAGGCAACTCTATCATTGATTACTTTGCAAATTAAAGATAAGAGATTATCATTAAGAGTAATTATGAAGTGAAGAAATTCATTAATAATGGCATTTAAAACTTTCACATATGCTTCACAATTTGTTAAATGATTTTTTAAATAGTTAGAAGTAGAAAGAACCATATCTAAAATAATATTTTTGTAATTTTTTTCAATATCTGAAATAATTTTTAAAAGTATTTGTAGCAATGAATTATCATAATTTAATTTCTTTAAATTAAGATTATTCTTTTGATTAATTCGTCCTAAATGGGCTTCATTATTTAATTTTTCGATATTATCAAGATATCTATTTGTTTCTTGTTTTTTAATTAAATCTGAATGCTTAATATAATATTGTCTAGAACTTTCGTTAAATTGTTTATCCTCGTTTAAAGTATTTAGGTTTTTTTCAAATAAAGACGTAGAATTGGCTTTTAAGAAGCTATGCTCATTATTACATAATTGAATTTTATGATTTATTAGTTCATTGTTATATTTTACTAAATATTTATTTTTTTCAATATTAAGTATGGCCTTTAAGTCATTAAGTTTACGTTTATTTTCATCGATTTGCTTATGTATTTCATTATTCATTTTATTGACTTCAATTGAATGCATTTTATAATTTGCTTGGTTTTTAGCTTTTAACTTTAAAAGAGACATACTTTGATTTCTTAGGTTTTCCCATATTTGCAATGAATTAATAATTTTGGCTTTATTAATATCAAAAATAAGTCTTTCATTATTAACCTCTTTACTTAAATTATTATCAAGTTTTGCATTATAGCGTTCGTTTTCATTTCTTGCGAAATCAATTTCTAAGCTTGCAACATATTTTTCATATTCTTCATCAAGTTCAATTAGAGCTAATTTATATTTTCTTTGACTATCAAGGAGATATTTCCTAGCTTTTAAATAATTTATTTTATGCTTATATTCAGTTTCATAAAATGTTACATCAATTTTTTTATTTTTATCGAAAAGAAGGAAAGTGTTATATTCTCTTTTTAATTTCCTTTTATATCCTTGATGATGTAATGATTCAGAATTTGATTTAATTAATTTTAAGGCATTATTATATTTTTTTTCTTTATAAAATCTTTCAAGAGCTTTTTCTTGATAAAATTGTTCCATTTTAGCATTATATTTTAGTGTAATTTTATCGATATCATCATCAATAACTTGAAATAGGTCTTGAAGCTCGAGGGATAAATTTTGTTTTATTTTATTGTATTTTTCAGTAATAATGTTAATACTATTTTTCAATGCATCAAGTTCAATTTTGCTTTGAATTTCGTTAAGCTTTCTAATTTCTGCGTATTTTGCAGAAATTTCATTTATTTTTTGATTAAGTTCAACCTCTTTTTTGTAAATAAGAGAATCATTTCTTTTTTTTCTTGATGTAATTTCATCAGTTAAATTTAAAATTGATTGTTTTGAAGTTTGAAGTTGAAAATCAAATTGCTCTAATTCTTTAGTGTGCATATCATTGATAATATAAATTTCTTTTGATATTTTTGCATGATTAATATTATTATTGTCATTACATTGTTTGGCAAATTCATCTTTAGCGATGTTATAATGCTTTGTAATATCAGGCGAGTAGGAAGTGTATCCTAGATTAATAAGATTTTTGTCAATATCAATATTGTTTAAAATATCTCTATTTTTAGTAACCAAGCGAAAGTCTTGATTATTAAGTATTTCGTTTGCTTCAGTTAAATCTTTACTTTTATTATTTAAATCGTCCGTTATTGAATCAATATTATAATGTAAAACTTGATAGTACATGTTTTTAGAAGAATTAAGTTTTTCTTGAATTTCTTCAAGATTATTACGATATTCCTTTAATGTATGCACAATTTTTTGATTTGTATCATCGAATATATTTGAAAAACTATTTAATTTTATCATCGTTTCTTTGTATATTTTTGTTTGATTAAAATCTAATAAATTACATTGGTCCTTATCAGTGAGGGAAGATATGTATTTATTAAGATTTAAATGAAATTCATTTATTATATCGTCAAAATCCATAATATTCCTCCAATTGAAAAAATCTTAATTATATTATATAATTACTTGAAATTAATGTCAAAAGAAAATAGGTGTTATAATGCGATGTAATTTATGTGATTTCTTACTTCTTGATGATGATAAGCTTTTCGTTTGCCCAAATTGTGGTTTAAAAATTAAAAAAAATATTCCTTTTGAGCTTGAAGAAAAAGAAAGATATTTAGCTCATAAATATGATAATAACTATCAAGATTATATGTATAAGCTTACTAATTTTATTGATTTTAAAGACTACGAAATTTTAGATTTCGGGTGTGGTCAATATCCTGTTTTAGATAAACTTTATCCAACAGCACATTTTACTTATTATGATTATTATTTTTATCCTTCTAAAGAATATGCCACAAGAAGATATGATATCATTCTTTTAATAGAGGTTATTGAGCATATCAGTGATGTTAAAGGAACACTAGATAAATTGATTTCACTTCTAAAAAGTAATGGACTAATTTATATTCATACAAAATTATATGATGAAAAAACTGATTTTAAAACTTGGTGGTATCAAAGAGATATAACTCATATTTCCTTTTTTCATTTAAATACATTTAGATATATTGCCAAGAAATATAATTTAAAATTAGAACAAATTAATGACTTTATTGTTTTAAAAAAAAATTGATTGAATATAATTAATTGGTGATATTTTTGATAATTCATATTGTACGTGAGCATGAAAGACTTCAAGATATTTTAAAAAATTATAATGTTGAAATAGATGATTTGAAAACAAATAATCTTCATATTACAGATTTTAATCATCTCACTCCAGGAACAAAATTAAGAATTCCAAATTTGAATCAGGAAACAATTCAAATCTTAAATGAAGTAGAACCACTTGTTTCAAATTATTATAAGCCTGATTTTGATGAAAGTAATATTAAAAATGATGATGGCAAAAAAGTAGACGTTAACGACACTAGTGAGCCTAAAATTAAACCAAGAGGTTTTAATCTTTTCCCACCAAAAGGATTTAATAATCCCTTTAGAGGCCAAATTTATCCTCATTTTATAAAAAAGAAAAAAAGTGATAATTAGTATGGGTTTTTACTCCTGTTTGTGATAAAATATTGACACGAGGAGTGAAAAATATGAGTTATATTGAAAATTATAATCAATGGAAGGAATATAAAAATTTAGATTCTAATTTAAAAAAAGAATTAGAAAGTTTATCAGAAGCTGAACTTGAGGATGCTTTTTATATGGATCTTGAATTCGGTACAGGTGGTTTAAGAGGAATTTTAGGCGTTGGTACTAACCGTATGAATATATATACTGTACGTCGTGCTACGAAGGCTTTTGGTACATATTTATTATCTAAGTCAAAGGCTAAAGAAAGAGGAATATGTATTTCTCATGATAATAGATATATGTCACGTGAGTTTGCCATAACTAGTGCCAAGGTTTTAACAAAGATGGGTTTTAGAGTTTATTTATTTGAAGATTTAAGACCTACGCCTGAACTATCATATAGTGTAAGGAGTAAGCATGCAATTGCTGGTATTATGATTACTGCATCTCATAATCCTAAGGAATATAATGGTTATAAAATTTATGATGAGTATGGTTGTCAGCTTCTTCCTGATGAGGCAAATAAAGTAATTGATGAAATAGCAAAAATTAAAGATATTTTCTCAGTTGAAGAATCTGATAATATGAATAATATTGAAATTATGGGACAAAAAATGGATAAAGAATATGTTGATAACATTAAGACTATTTGCTTAAATCCTAACCTACCCAAAAATTTTAAGGTTACATATACACCACTTCATGGAACCGGTCAGGTATTTTTTCCTAATGTGCTAAAAGATTTAGGGTATGATATTAATCCTGTTATGTGTCAAATGACTAAAGATCCTGATTTTAGCGGTGTTAAGACCTCAAATCCTGAAAATAAGGAAGCTTATGATGAATCGATTACATATGCAAAGGAAATTGGTGCTAAATTATGTCTTGCAACTGATCCTGATGCTGACCGTCTAGGCGTTGCTGTTCTACATAATGGCGAATATATTCTATTAACTGGTAATCAAAGTGCAACTGTTATTTTTAATTATATTGTAAATGAGCATTTAAAACGTCATGAAGATTTATCAAATGATTATTTATTTACAACGGTTGTATCAGGAAGATTATGTACTTTAATTGCTAAAAGACATGGTATTAAGGTTGAAACAACACTAACAGGCTTTAAATATATCGGTGATAAAGCTCGTCAAATAGAAGGTAAAGGTCATTATCTTTTTGGTTATGAGGAATCTTATGGCTGTTTAATTAAAGATAGTGTTCGTGATAAGGATTCCTTACAGGCTTGTATAATGCTTTGTGAGGCAGCTGCTTATTACTATACACAAGGTAAAGATTTATATGATGTTTTACTTGATATCTATAAAGAATATGGGTATACAATTGAAGATATTTCTAATATTGGTCTAAAGGGAATTGAAGGTAAAAAGAAGATAAATCAGATTATGGATTACTTTAGAAATAATGAAATTTCATTAAATAATTATGAAATTCTTGTAAAAGAGGATATGAAGCTTGGTACAATTTATAATTTAAAGACAAAAGAAACACAAAAAAATCCTCTACCTGAATCAAATGTTATCAAATATCATTTAAATAATGATTGTTGGTTTGTTTTGAGACCAAGTGGTACTGAACCAAAGCTTAAAGTTTATTATGGAATTACGGGAAGCTCTGAGGAAGATGCTAGGGCTAAACTTTCTAGTTTAAAAGAGCAGGTTCTTACAATTATTAACAAAATTTAACTTAAAATTCTAGCTTTTTGCTAGATTTTTTTTATGAATGTATTTTTTTTCTTTTCTTTTTGAAGAAATATGGTAAAATATAAACGTAATAGCGTTGAAATAGATAAGTAAAATCTTAAAAAATAGAGATCTGGGATGGTGGAAGCCAGAACTAAGATTTGAAGCTACTATGGAGCTAATCGTTAGTCCGCGTTAAGGATATCGAGTGCAGTATATTATACTGAACTAAGGTGGTACCACGGATATAATTTCGTCCTTAGATTTAAGGACTTTTTTTGTTTATAAGGAGATTTTTAGTATGAAAAATTTAAAAAGCTATGAAATTAGACAAATGTGGCTTGATTTTTTTAAATCAAAAGGTCATAGTGTAGAAAAGAGTGCCTCATTAATTCCACAAAATGATCCGACCCTTTTATGGACCAATGCTGGTGTAAGCCCGCTAAAGAAATATTTTGATGGTTCTGTAATTCCTTCAAACCCAAGAATTACAAATGCTCAAAAATGTATTCGTACAAATGATATTGAAAATGTAGGAAAAACGGCAAGACATCATACATTCTTTGAAATGATGGGTAACTTCTCAATTGGTGATTATTTTAGAAACGAGGTTTTACCTTGGGCATTTGAGCTATTAACAAGCGACAAATGGTTTGGAATGGATAAGAATAAGCTTTATATTACCTATTATCCAAATGACCATGCAACACGTGATTTATGGATTAAGTGTGGTATGAGCCCTGATCATCTAATTCCTCTTGAGGATAATTTCTGGGAAATTGGTGAGGGCCCATGTGGTCCTGATACCGAAATTTTCTATGACCGTGGTGAGTCATATGATAAGCGCGGTAAGGAATTAATCGAGCAGGATATTGAAAATGATCGTTTTATTGAAATTTGGAATATCGTATTCTCACAATATAATTCAAAGCCAGGTGTTCCTCGTGAGGAGTATAAGGAGCTTCCTCATAAGAATATTGATACTGGTTCAGGTCTTGAAAGATTATGCTGCGTTATGCAGGGTGTAGATACAAACTATGATACTGATCTATTTAAGCCATTAATTAATAAGATTGAAGAGATTTCTGGTGTTAAATATGAAGGTCAAATGGCCTTCAAGGTTATTGCTGACCATGTAAGAACAGTAACATTTGCTGTAGCTGATGGTGCTACAATGTCAAATGAAGGAAGAGGCTACGTATTAAGAAGAGTATTACGTCGTGCAACTAAGTATGCTAAAAAGCTTGGTATTAATAAGCCATTTATGGCATCTCTTGTTGATGTTGTAATTCAAATTATGGATCCATTCTATCCATATTTACATGAAAAGGTTGGCGTTATTAAGGAAATTATTACTCGTGAGGAGTCTAAGTTCCTTGAAACTATTAACCAAGGTGAAAAGCGCTTTAATGAAATTGCAAGCAAGTCAGATGTTATTTCTGGTGATGATGCCTTCTTACTTTATGATACATATGGCTTCCCATATGAGCTAACTGAAGAATATGCTGAGGAATTAGGTAAGCATGTTGATGAGGAAGGCTTTAAGGCTGCAATGAAGGCTCAAAAGGAGCGTGCAAGAGCTTCACGTAAGGATATCGATTCAATGAAGGGTCAAAATGAAGCCTTTATGCAATTTAAGGAAAAATCTGAATTTATCGGCTATGATACACTTTCTTGTCAGGCTAAGGTAATTGGTGTATTTGATAACGCTGTTGTCCTTGATAAAACACCATTCTATGCCTTTTCAGGTGGTCAGCTTTGCGATAAGGGTACTATTAATGGTATTGAGGTATTAGACGTTGTTAAGATGCCTAATGGCCAACATATCCATACTCTTAAGGAAAATGATTTAAAAGTTGGCGATATTGTAAGCGCTGAGGTCGATGAAAATAACCGTGTTTTAACAATGAAGAATCACTCATCAGCTCACCTATTCCAAGCAGCCCTACAGCATTTATTTGGTAATCATATTCACCAACAGGGCTCACAGGTATCTAATAGCTATATGCGCTTTGATTTTAACAATTATAATGCTTTAACTGATGATGATATTGCATCAATTGAGGATTTAGTTAACCAATATATTAAGGAAGCGCATCCAGTTGTAACTCATGTCCTTCCAATTGAAGAGGCTAAAAAGCTAGATGCTATGGCTTTATTTGATGATAAATATGGTGACCTAGTAAGAGTTGTTGATATGGAGGTTTCAAAGGAATTCTGTGCTGGTACTCATGTAAAGAATACTAAAGATATTGTAAACTTTGAAATTAACTCAATTGAATCAATTGGTTCAGGTATTTATCGTTGTCTTGCAACAACAGGAAATGATTCTCATGTTTTATTACTTCAAAATGAAGCTAATCTATTAAATGAAATTGAAACTCTAAGAAGCAAGGGTAATGCCATTGTAGCTAAAGCTCATGATGAAGGCATTAAGCTAAGCTTTAAGGATGATTTCAAGACTAAATATAGCTTTGGATATCGTTCAATTTTAGAGCTTAAGGAGCATATTAAGGCTTTATCTAACCAGGTTAAGGCTCTAGATAAGCAATATCAAGGACTTAAGAGCCAAAATGCTTTAAATGATCTTGATAGCTATCAAAATCAAATTGAAAATAACTGCTTATTCATTAAGGAAAATAATCCTGATATTAATGTCCTTAAGGATTTAGCATCAGCTCTTCAAAATAAATATAGTCTAAAGCTTGTATTTATTAGCTCAGTTAATAATGATAAGGTAACATTTATTGCTAAAACCGATAAGAGCGTTAACGCTTCTAATTTAGTTAAGGCTGCTGCCCAAATTTGTGATGGTAACGGAGGAGGAAAGCCAGATCTAGCTCAGGCTGGTGGTAAAAATCCTCTTAAGGTTGATGAAGCAATTTTAGCTGTAAAAGGTTTAATTTAATGAAATATTTAGGATTAGATTTAGGCTCAAGAACACTAGGCCTTGCCATATCAGATGCCCTTGGTATGTTTGCAAGAGCCTATGATACCTTGAGATTTGAAGATGATGATTATGATTATGCGATTAATGAAACCATTAATATTTGTAAAAAAGAGGGCATAAATGAAATAGTTTTAGGAAATCCTAAGCATATGAATGGTGATGAAGGAATTAGATCCCAAATTAGCTATGATTTTAAAAAGAAAATCGAGGAAAAATCAGATATTAAAGTGCATCTTCTTGATGAACGTCTTACAACTGTTAGAGTTGATAAGGCTATGATTATGGGTAATATGTCAAGACAAAAGCGTCATCAAAAGAAGGATGAAATGGCTGCGGTAGTCATTTTACAGGATTTTTTAGATAGTAAACATTAGGAGGAATAAAATGGAAGACAGAACATTAACAATTACAACAGATAGTGGTGAAGAAATTCTTTGCGAAATTTTATTTACAACTCATTCTGAGGAATTTAACAAGGATTATGTAGTATTCGTTGAAAAGGGGACAAATACGGCATCAGCTGCAATTTATAATGCAAATGATAAAGGTGAGGGTAAACTTACGCAAATTACTTCAGAAGAAGAATGGACAATGCTTGAAGAAATGCTTGATGATTATTACAACAATCAAGAAAATGGCTGTGGTGGTTCATGCGAATCTTGCAGCGGTTGTGATGAGACAATTGAGGACTAATTATGAGTCTTAAACTTGAAGAAGAAACCTTAAAAAAGATGTGTAATTTACATTTTCCTGAATATGTACTTAAAATGAGGCAATATGCTAAAGAAAATAATGTACCCATTATTCAGGATGAGGGTTTGTCCTTTTTAATTTCAATGATTAGAATTAAGCATCCACAAAATATTTTGGAAATTGGAACTGCTATTGGTTATTCAGGAGCTATGATGGCACTTAATTCTAATGCTTTTATTACAACTTTAGAGCGTGATCCTGTAATGCATGAAGAGTCAGTAAAAAATATTGAAGCTTTAGACCTTAAAAGTAAAGTTAGATTAATTTATAAGGATGCTTTAGAGGCTTTATCTGATGTAAATGATAGAAAATATGATTTAATATTTATTGATGCAGCTAAAGCTCAATATACTAATTTTTTTAATTTGTATTCACCATTGCTTTCAGATGATGGTATCATCATAACTGATAATATGCTTTTTCATGGTGTGAAAATAGAAGATGCTAAGTCAAGATCACTTAGAGGATTAATTAGAAAATTAAATAATTATACTGATTTTTTACTAAATAATCCCCTATATGATACAACTATTTTTAATCTTGGTGATGGAATGGCTCTTACATCAAAACGACACTAGGACTTGTTTATGAAGCATTAATGGACTATAATATAGATAGAGAGTTATGAGAAAGAGGAAATATGAATATTTTGTTTTATTTAATACCAAAGGCTCAAATTTGCTACTTGTATGAAGATTACACAATAAGACAAGCTCTTGAGGTATTAAGTCAAAAAAGATTTTCAGTAGTGCCTATAATATCAAGAGATGGTGATTATAAAGGCTCTATATCAGAAGGTGATATTTTATATGCTATTAAGGATACGCCAAACTTTGATATAAAAGTAGCTGAAAAATCTAAAATTTGTGAAATTAAAAGATTAAGAAGTTATCAGGCTATTAATATTAATGCTGATATTAATGATTTAATTTTATTATCTCTTGACCAAAATTTTGTTCCAGTTGTAGATGATAGAAATAAATTTATAGGTATAGTAACAAGAAAGGATATTATTAAGTCTTTTCTAAAAAATAAGGAGGAATAGAATGAAAATTGCAGTAGTAGGCTGTGGCTCAATGGGATGCTACTTTGGTGCCAAATTATCTAAAAAAAATGAGGTAATTTATATTGATGCCTTTCAAAAATCTATTGACAGCTTAAATCAAAATGGAATAACTCTAAAAGAAGGAGATAAGGAAGAATCTTATGTTGCACCAGCATTTTTAGCTGGTAAATATAAAGGAAGTGTTGATTTAGTATTACTTTTTGTTAAGTCAACCCAAAATATTGCTGCCTTGTCTCAAAACGAAACACTATTTAATGAGCATACAATTGTTATGTCTTTACAAAATGGTTTTGGAATTGAACGCGAAATTTCAAGATACGTTTCTCCTGAAAACATTATTGTTGGAAATACCGCAATTAATTGTGTTAAAGAAGATATTGGGGTTGTAAAGCTTGCTAATGGTGGAATAACAATTTTAGGTTCACTTGTAGATAATAAAAAGTTAGCACTTACTGGTAAGGTATTATTAAATCAGGCTGGCTTTGAAACAGAAGTAAGTGATGATATTAGACGTGTAATTTGGGAAAATGCATTTGTCAACGTAACGCTTAATCCTTTAACTGCTTTATTTAATTGCAAAACTAAGGTTTGTTATGAAAACAAAAACATTTGGGCTTTAGTTGAAAGCATTGCTAATGAAACTCTAGAGGTAGCTAAGCTTGATGGCTACAATTTTGATTCAGAAAAGATTTTAGAACAAATAAGAAATATTTGTATTAATTTTGGAAAGGGTTATACACCAATGTATCAGGATGTAAAAAACAAGCGCTTTACTGAAATTGAAAAATTAAATGGTCAAATCGTAAATTTAGCATATAAATACAAAATGGATGCACCTAACAATGAATTTATTTTGAATGCTATAAAAGCAATTGAAAGATTGTATTAATTAAAGTGAGGCATTATTGCCTTGCTTTTTAATATGTTAAGATTAATTCCCATCATTGCCATAGTTGTAATTAGGCTTGAACCTCCATATGAAAGAAAAGGTAAGGTTACACCTGTTACCGGAAGAAGACCGGTTACAACCCCCATATTAATAAAAGCTTGAACAAAAATAAGGGTTGTAAAACCAAATAGAATATTCTTAGAAAATATATCTTCACATTTCATCGCACCATAGTAGCCGATCACTATAAGAATAGTAAAAGAGGCAATTACAATTAGGCCTCCAATTAATCCTAATTCTTCTACAATAATTGCGAAAATAAAATCGGTCTGAGGTTCGGGCAAAAAATAAAATTTTTGATGGCTTTTAAAAAGTCCATGTCCAAATAATCCGGCTGGACTTATAGCATATAATGATTGAATACTTTGAAATCCCGTACCTAAAGGATCAGACCAAGGATTTAAATAGGATGTTATTCTATCAAGTCTGTAGCTTGCAGTTAGGATTAATATAACAATTCCAATTCCTGAAAGAATAACTCCTAATATTAAATATCTTATTTTTACTAAATCCTTAAACATCATAATTAAAATAGTTAGTGTTAGAATAAATCCAGAACCAAAATCAGGTTCAAGCATAATAAGCCCAAAAATGAAAAGAAGAAGTATTAAATATAAAAAAAGGTTTTTTTCTTTTTTAAATGAACCTTCATTTGCATCTAGATATTTTGAGGTAAAAATAATCATCGCTATTTTGGCAATTTCTGAGGGCTGAAATGATAATTCATTTATTCCAATCCAGCTTCTAGCACCATTTTTACACATGCCAATGAATGGAATTAGAACTGCAATTAATAATAAAATTGTTACAATAAGGATTTTATTAGCGTGTTTTTTAAGAATTTTATAATCAAATTTTAGACAAATTATAAAAATAATGAGTGAAATTGCTGTAAATATTAGCTGTCTTATGAGATAATAGTATTGGTTATTTGTTATATATTCTGCCCAAATCATTGATGAACTATAAATCATAAGATTTCCTAGGAATAATAAGAATATAATAGTAAATATATATAATTTTGTTTTCACATTCATCACCTATTATTATATATATTAAAAAAAATTAAAAATATAAGTGAGGTTACATTATGAAAAAAGTAATATTAGGTTTATCAGGAGGAGTTGATTCCTCTGTAAGTGCATATTTATTAAAAAAAGCAGGATATGATGTAACCTGTGCCTTTATGCGTAATTGGGATTCTGCTTTAAACAATGATTATTTAGGTAATCCCACTGTTAATGATAATGTGTGTCCTCAGGAAGTTGATTATCAAGATGCAGTAGAGGTTGCACGTGAACTTAATTTAGAATGTCTAAGAATAGATTTTATTGAAGAATATTGGAATGAAGTCTTTACTTATTTTTTAAATGAATATAAAAAAGGTAGAACTCCTAATCCGGATATTATGTGTAATAAAAATATAAAATTTAAGGCTTTTTTAAATTTCGCAATGAAGCAAAATGCTGATTATATTGCTATGGGTCACTATGCTAAGGTTAGACATGATGAGAATATGAGTTACTTATTAAGAGCACATGACAACAATAAGGACCAAACTTATTTCTTATGTATGCTAAGTCAAGCTCAATTAAGAAGAAGTTTATTTCCTCTTGGTGATATTGATAAACCTGAGGTTAGAAGAATTGCTCATGAATTAAATCTAAAAACGAAGGATAAAAAAGATTCAACGGGTATTTGCTTTATTGGAGAACGTAATTTTAAACAATTTCTAAAAAATTATCTACCAGCTAAGCCTGGAAATATGGTTACACTTAATGGTAAAGTGGTAGCTAAGCATGATGGCTTAATGTATTATACAATTGGCCAAAGAAAAGGCTTAGATATCGGAGGACTAAAAGATTTTGATAATAGTCCATGGTTTGTAATTGGAAAAAATCTTGAAAAAAATGAATTAATTGTTGGTCAAGGCTATGAAAATGAAATGCTTTATTCAACTAGCTGTACGGCAACAGATTTAAATGAAATATCTATTCCGCTTGTTGAAGATAAAATTTATCAGGCAAAATTTAGATATCGTGATAAGGATCATCCTGTCAAGGTTAAAAAGTATGATAATCATATTGAAGTTATTTTCCAAGAACCAATCAGGGCATGTACGCCAGGTCAAGCTGTCGTATTCTATGATAATGAATTATGCCTTGGTGGAGCAATTATTGAGAATGCTTATTATAATGGTGTTAAACGACAATACTAAAAGGAGTCTTAGACTTCTTTTTTTTAAATTTAATACATAAATATTATTGGTGATACTATCGAAATTTTACTTGCAGGTGGTTTCTCAGGCGGTCATATAATACCATTAATTAGATTGGCTAAATATTTAAAAGAAAAAGATAATACTATTAAAATATCATATTTAGGCTTTGAAGGTTATTTAGAAGAAAGATTAGCAAAAGAAAATGGAATTAATTTTATTGGCCTTAAAAGAGAGAAAAATAGATTTTTATTCTTCTTTGATAAAAAAGTTTTACAGTCAATTTTAAATTTAAAGTTTAAACCTGATTTAATTATATCAACAGGAGGAGGACATTCATATCATATTTTAAAATATGCTAAAAAGAAAAAAATACCTTATTACTTGCTTGAAGAAAATGTCAAAATGGGTTTAGTAAATAAATTATTTCTTCACTCTTCAATAAACTTATTTTCTCCTTTTAAGTTTAAAACTAAAAAAGCCATTCATGCAGCTCATCCATCAACACTTATTAATGTTAAAACAGCCAAAACAGAATATGATTTCTTATTTTTGGGTGGAAGTCTAGGTAGTGATATAATTGCTAAGCTTGCAATAAAAATGCGTAATATGCCATATAAAAGTGTTTTAATTTGTGGCAAGAAAAAAGAAAAATATCTTAAATATCAAAATAAAAATTTAAAAATTTTAGATTTTGTTGAACTCGAAGATTATTATGCATCATCAGATATAGTCGTTACAAGAGCAGGATCGTCAACCTTATTTGAGCTTTTAGCTTATAATAAGAAAATGATTATAATTCCTTCTAAAAAGACAAGAGGTAATCATCAGGTATTAAATGCAGAATTTTTTCAAAATAATGATTTAGGAATATATTTTGATGAGACAAATGTAAATCTAAATACTTTAATTGAAATCTCAAAATATAATTTTGATAAAATTACACTATCTCAAAAAAAGTTTTTAAATACTTTGAGTATTTTGCCATATGAAAAAATTATTAGAAAAGCTTAATAAAAATAAAATAACATATAGTAAAACAGCTGATTTTAAAGATGTATCATATATAAAACTTCAACATGATATATCTTTATTAATTAAACCCCAATCAATAAAAAAATTAATTATAACAATTAAATTACTTAATCAGTTTAATATGTCATATGCTTTTATTAGTAAAGCTACCAATTCTTATTTAATAGATAACAAAATTGTTTTAATTAGTTTAATGAACTTAAAAAAAAGGAATTATGTGTTCGGTAATAAAATTTTTGTTTCTGGAAATCAAACAATGGCATATCTAGCAAGATATTATGCTAAAAAGAATATTAAAAGCTTTTTAGGGGGAACCCTTATTCCAGGTACTATTGGTGCAGGGGTTTATGGGAATGCTGGTATTAAAAATATTAATATTACAAAATATTTAAAAAAAATAATTGTTCTAAATCTTGATAATTTAAAAATCGAAAAAATTTTTAAAGAAAAAATAAATTTTTCATATCGAAGTAGTGATATTAAAAATAAAATTATTTTATTTCTTGAATTTAAAAAAGCTAGTGATGACAAAAGCATTGATTTTTATAAATATTTAACTCAATATAGAACTAATCAGCCTAAATTAAAATCACTTGGTTCAACTTTTAAAAATAATTCATTATATCAAGTCGGTAAACTACTTGATAAGCATGGCTTAAAAGGAGTAAAATACAAAAATTTTGAGATATCAACTGAGCATGCGAATTTTATAATAGTAAACGGTGATGTTAAATCAGAAGACCTTTATATGTTTATAGTATTAATTCAAATCTGGATTTATGTAAAGTGTGGAATAGTTATTGAACCAGAAATTAATAGACTAAAAAAATATCCTTAAGCAAAATGAAAAGTTCTATAAATTTTCCTTAATTCATCTTGAAAATTGTTATCTTCTAATGTAAAATATTAAGTGATAAATTTAACGATTTTTTTGTCGAAATTGTTTTTAAGGAGGTATTATTATGCTTTTTGGAGATGAAGATACATTATCTTTAAAGCCTATTATAAAAGTTATTGGTGTTGGTGGTGCTGGTGGTAATGCGGTTGATCGTATGATTGATTATGATGTACGTGGTGTTGAATTTGTTGCAGTTAACACAGATGCTCAGGATTTAAAGACATCAAAAGCAGATACAAGAGTTATTATTGGTAGAAATTCAACAAGAGGACTTGGTGCTGGTGCTAAGCCTGAGGTTGGTAGAAATGCTGCTCTTGAGGATGAAGATTCTATAAGAGAGGTTGTTAAGGATGCTAATATGGTTTTTATTGCCTGTGGAATGGGTGGTGGAACTGGAACTGGAGCTGCACCCGTAATTGCAAGAGTATGTAAGGAATCTGGATGTTTAACAGTTGGTATAGTAACTAAACCTTTCTTTTTTGAGGGTCCTGAAAGAATGAATAATGCAGTCGCAGGTCTTGAGGAATTAAAGAAATTTGTTGATGCCTTAATTGTTATTCCTAATCAAAGATTGTTCTCAATTATTGATCCAGGTACGCCAATGCTTCAGGCGTTCCGTGAGGTTGATGATATTCTAAGACAAGGTGTTCAAGGTATTTCGGAAATTGTTAATTTCCAAGGTTTAATTAATATCGATTTTGCAGATATTAAAACAGTTATGAAGGATTCTGGTGCCGCCTTAATGGGTATTGGTGTTGGATCTGGTCCAAATCGTGCCGTTGAAGCTGCAAGAAATGCAATTCATTCTAATTTGCTTGAAGTTTCAATTGATGGTGCAACAACAGCTATAGTTAATATTGCTTCAGCTGAACAAATCGCTTTAACTGAAACAGAAGCCATTCTATCAGAAATCAGAAACAATTGTGATAAGAATTTAAATGTTATTTATGGTGCTTATATCAATAATGATTTAGGTGAAGAAATAGTTGTAACAATTATTGCAACTGGATATGAATTAAAAGCGAAAGAAAATGGTATTGAAAACTTAGCATCTGAAATTTTCCAAAATATGTCTGATGAAAATATCGATTTTAGACGTTCTATTCAAGATGAAATTGATGAAAATAATGCAGATGTTTCAGAAGAGGAAGATTCAATTGACCATTTATTTAAAAACAAACGCTATGAAAGAATGGAGAAAAAACGTATAAAAGAAGAAGCTAAGGCTCAAAAAAAGAAGGAAAAAGAAGAAAAGAAAAATCCTTCTAGTTCTTCTAAAACAAAAATTTCTTTACCTGATTGGCTAACTAAATAATTAAAAGCTCAAGGTTTCAAAAAATAGACCTTGAGTTTTTTAAATCTTATAAAATGCTATAAAAAAATAAAAAACCAGAAGTACTGGTTCTCTAATTAAATTCTAATAATACTTGAAATTAGGTTTTCATTATGCTAGCATATGCTTATAGCTTATGAACTGCAATCAAGTATTAATATTTTTTTTGGCAGCAGATACAGGATTCGAACCTGTGCATGACGGAGTCAGAGTCCGTAGCCTTACCGCTTGGCTAATCTGCTATGCTTATATATTATACTAAATATAAATTTCAAATTCAAGATATATTTTCATATTGGAGGTTAAAATGACAGATATTATTAAATATAGACAAGATTTACATCAAATCCCCGAATTAGGTTTTAATGAATATAAAACACAAGAGTATATATTAAATATTATTAAGAATTATAATTGTAGAATTGAAATAATTAAAACAGGAATTTTATGCTTTTTTGATAATAATGCTAATAAAACAATAGGTTTTAGAACGGATATGGATGCTCTAATGATTGAAGAAAAGAACGATATTCCTTTTAAATCAATTCATAAAGGCATTATGCATGCTTGTGGTCATGATGGTCATATGGCAATGATGCTTAGTCTTGCAGGATACTTAAACGAACATTATAAAGAATACAATAAAAATTTTTTGTTAATTTTTCAACCATCAGAAGAAGAAAATTGTGGGGCTAAAACAATTTTAGCAACTAACTTTATTAAAAAGTATAATGTTAAGGCTCTTTTTGGCTTTCATGTTTGGCCAAATTTAGAAGCAGGTCAAATTTATACAAGATCTAATGAATTAATGGCCAAAAGCGCCGAAGTTAATATCGAAATAATTGGCCATGCCGCTCATGTTGCAAATGAAGATAAGGGAATTGATTCCCTTCTTGTTGCATCAAAATATCTTCTTGATATTTATGATAAAGAGCATGCTTATGATGAAAAAATTTATCGTCTTTTAAAATGTGGTAAATTAGAATCTGGTACTGCAAGAAATATTATTTCTGGTAAAACTAAAATGTATATCACCTTAAGGGCATATCAAAATGATGTTTATGAATCATTAAAAAAAATGCTCTTTGATGAAGCTAAAAAATATGAAGCTGAATATAAGGTTAAATTTGTAATTGATATTAATGAGGGATATGAAGCGGTAATAAATGATGAGAAATTAGTAAAAAAAGTTGAAACTCATGTTTTAACTAAAGGCTATAAGTTAAATATATTAAATAAGCCCGTTTTACAAGCAGAAGATTTTGGTTGTTATACGAAATATGTTCCAGCTATATTTTTCTTTTTAGGACTAGGAAAAACAGAAGCTTTACACACTGATCATTTTAATTTTGACAGTTCACTTTTAGAAAATGGTCTTAATTTTTATAAAATGCTTTTAGACCTTGAAATATAACTTTTATTTGACGTTAAAATATGTTATACTTTAATAAGTAGAAATGAGGTTTATTTAATTATGGTTTCTAGACATAAAAGCCGTGAGATGGCTATCCAATTATTATATAATGTAGATTTTATGCAGATTACTTTAGATGAAGCAAAGGCTTCAATTGAAAATGTATCAGATGATGCACTTTCCTTTGCAGCTCATGTTCTTTATGATAAAGTCAATATTGATAAAATTATTGAAGAATCACTTGAAAATTATCATATTAATAGATTAAATTCAGTTGATCTTCAAATTATTAGACTAGCTGTATATGAAATGAAAAGTGGCGAGGCAAAAGCTGTTGTCATTAATGAAGCACTTGAACTAACCAAAGAGTATACAGACACAGGAGATAAAAAGGCAGTTCGTTTTAATAATAAACTATTAGATAAAATTGCTAACAAGATTTATCAAAATTAAATCTAAATAATTGGCTCTAATGGAGGATATATGGAAGAAAGGTATTTGACAGTAAGTGCATTAACAAAATATATTAAGTATAAGTTTGATAATGATTTCCATCTTACTGATGTCTTACTTGAAGGTGAGATATCAAACTTTAAGCATCATTCAAGGGGCCATTTTTATTTTACCCTAAAGGATGATAATGCTCAAATTACCGCAATGATGTTTCAATCATATGCATCAAAGGTGAAATTTGAACCTCAAGATGGAATGAAGGTATATGTAAGAGGTACTGTTACGGTATATGAGGCCTCTGGTGTATACCAAATTGTCGTAAAAGAAATGAAATCAGATGGTGTAGGTGATTTATACCTTGCTTATGAAAAATTAAAGAAGGAACTTCAGGAAGCTGGATATTTTAATATTGATCACAAAAGAAATATTCCAAGACTTCCTAAGGTTGTTGGTGTTATTACATCGCCAACAGGAGCAGCTATTCATGATATTATTAACACGATTGGAAGAAGATATCCTTTGTGTAAGATAATTTTATATCCGGCCTTAGTTCAGGGCGAAGGAGCAAAGGAATCAATTGTAAAGCAAATTACGCAAGCTAATATTGATGGTCTTTGTGATGTAATTATTTGCGGACGTGGCGGAGGATCAATTGAAGATTTATGGGCTTTCAATGAAAAGATAGTTGCGATGGCTATTTATAATTCAGAAATCCCTATTATATCAGCTGTAGGACATGAGGTTGATTTTACGATTGCTGATTTTGTTGCTGACAAAAGAGCTGCAACACCTACAGCAGCTGCTGAAATTGCAACTCCATCAGTTGATAATTTAAAAGAGTATATAACTCAGTCAGTTGGAAGAATTACTCATAATATTGGCGTTATTTTGAATGATAAAAAAACACAAATAATGCATTTAGATAGAAGTCTTGATAATTTAAAACCAACCGCAAAGCTTCAAAATATGCGTAAAGAGCTTGATTTTTATTTAAAGCGTTTAAATATGCTTATATCAAATCAGCTTAATGACCGTCTAAATCATTATCATTTATTAAATGAAAAATTAAAAGCTTTATCCCCTCTTACGATAATGGATAAAGGCTATAGTATTCCTTATTTAGATGGTAAGGTTGTACGAAGTGTAAAAATGGTACATGAAAATGATGATATATCCCTTTCATTAAACGATGGTAAAATAAATTGTAAGGTTATAGGAGTTGAGGAAAATGGAAAATAATGAGAAGAGCTTTGAAGAATTAATTAGTGATTTTGAAAATGTTATCCGTAATTTGGAAAATAAAAATATTTCACTTGATGACGCTGTCAAAAATTATACCTTAGGTATTGAACTATCTAAAAAGTGTTATGATATACTTGATAAAAATGAAAAACTTGTAACTTTAAAAATGACGGAAAATGGCTTAGAAAATTTCGATAGTAAGGGTGATTAGTATGGACTTGAATTCCATAGAAAATCCACATTTTTTAGAGGATTTGAATAATAAGGAATTAAAAAAATTATGTGAAGAAATTAGAACATTTTTAATTCAAAATATTTCTAAAACTGGAGGACATTTAGCTTCTAATTTGGGTGTTGTTGAATTAACAGTTGGTCTTCATAAGGTATTTAATGATGAAAATGATAAAATAATATTTGATGTTGGTCATCAGGCATACACTCATAAAATTTTAACGGGAAGAGCTAAAGACTTTAAAACATTAAGACAAACTAATGGTCTTAATGGTTTTACTAATTATGATGAATCAAAATATGATTGTTGGGAATCGGGGCATAGTTCTAATTCAATTTCCGCACAAGCTGGTTTTTTACTTGCTAAAAAAGAAGGTAAACCAATTAATGATGTAATATCTGTAATAGGTGATTCATCAATTGCTAATGGCATGGCATTTGAAGGTCTAAATTTTGTTAGTACAATTGAGGGCGTAAGACCAATTATTATCTTAAACGATAATAAAATGGGAATTTCTAAAAGCGTAGGAGCTACTGCTAAGCTTTTTAATGTGATGCGATCAACAAAGTTTTATAGATATCTTAAAAAAGCTTTAATTACAATAAATCCTCCTTTTATTGTTAGAAAATTTCATCAAATTAAAAGAGGAATTAAGAGCTTAATTCAATCTGATAATATGTTTGAAGACATTGGCTTTGATTATTATGGGCCATATGATGGCAATGATATTAAGACCGTAATTAAGATTCTTGAAAGAGTTAAAAAATCTAAAAAGCCTTGCCTTGTTCATTTTATTACTAAAAAAGGTCTTGGTTATTCAAATGCTGAGGATGATGAGCTTGGTACTTATCATGGAATAGGGCCATTTAATGTTCAAACAGGAAAGCCTTTAAAGATATATAAAGAAAATGAATATTCTTATAGTGAAATTATCGCCAAAGGGCTAATTGATATAAGAAAAAATGAAAAAATAATTGTTATTAATCCGGCTACAATGGTAGGTAATCGACTTAATAAATTTCAAAAATTATATCCTGACTCTATTTATGATGTTGGAATTGCTGAAGAACATGCTGCTACAATGGCGGGTGCTTTAGCTTTAAATAATGTACCTGTTGCCCTTTTAATGTATTCTACTTTTGCTCAACGTGCTTATGATCAAATTCTTAACGATATAGCTAGAAGAAATTTACCAGTTGTAATTGGACTTGACCGCTCGGGTCTTGTTGCAGAAGATGGTTCAACACATCAGGGAATATATGATATTGCTGCTTTAAAATCAATGCCAAACATGAAAATATGTATGGGAAAAGACCTTGCAGAAGCGAAAGCATTAATAAAATATGCTTTTCACTTAAAATCACCAATTGTTGTTAGATATCCTAAACTAAATGAAGAATATAGAGCAGATGTTGAAATTACCTCTTCAAATTGGGAGAAGATTCGAATTGGAAATAAGGCAGTTATTATAACTTATGGGCCTGATGTTTTAAGGATAAATAAATTAATTGAAGAAAATAATCTTGATATTACATTAATAAATGCACGATTCATTAATCCTATTGATTTAAAGATGCTTAATGAGATACTTGGTTATAATATTCCTGTTTATGTTATTGAGCAAGTTGTTTTAGATGGATCTCTTGGTGAAACTATTGCTAGAATTATGGCATCTAAACAAATAAATTTACCATTGAATTTAATCTCTATACCCACAAATTCTTATATACCTCAAGCATCTTTAGCTGATTTACTTAAAATGTTTAAGCTTGATAACGAATCATTGCTTAAGGAGTTAAAAAAATATGAGATTAGATAAGTATTTGATAGAAAACAATTATTTTTCTTCAAGAAATAGAGCCCAAAATGAAATAAAAAATGGTAATATATTAATAGATGATAAACCAATTAAAAATCCAAACTTTGATTATAAAAATGGAGTTATAAAAATTGTTAATCCCCTTAAATATGTTTCAAGAGGTGGCCTTAAGCTTGAAGGCGCAATTAATTCCTTTTCGTTAGATTTTCATGATAAAATTGTTATAGATATAGGTGCTTCAACCGGTGGTTTTACGGATTGTGCTTTGCAGCATGGTGCAAAAAAGGTATACGCAGTTGATGTAGGAACATTACAGTTATGTGAATCATTAAAGAATGATTATCGCGTTATAAGTATGGAAAATACAAATATTCTTGATACAAATATTAAAGATAAAGTTGATTTTTTAGTTATGGATGTTTCCTTTGTTTCAATAAAACATTTAATACCAGCATTAGAAAAATATTTGACTAATGAAAACATGCTTGTATGCTTAATAAAGCCTCAATTTGAAGTGGGAAAAATGGTTAATAAGGGTATTATTAAAGATTTAGCAACTCATATTAAGGTTTTAAGAGATGTTAATCAATATCTTAATGATTCAAAGTTATACATTAATAAATTAACATATAGTCCAATTAAAGGTGGAAGTGGAAATATTGAATATTTAGCTTTAATATCAAGATTAAATAAAGGACATATTGATATTGAAGCTGTTGTTGAAGCTTCACATCGAAAGGAAGGATAAGATGCTTAAAAAACTTCATGTTAAAAATTTTGCAATTATCGATGATATTTCCCTAGATTTAGAACCTGGCTTTACTGTCTTAACTGGTCAAACAGGAGCTGGTAAATCACTAATTATTGATTCAATTGGCTTATTAATTGGAGACAGAGCTGATAGTGGTCAAATAAGATATGGTGAGACTAAAGCTACAATTTTAGGTATATTTGATAGTACTAAAGAAATTAACGATTATCTTTTTAATTTAGGGATAGAAATAAGTAACACTATAACAATTCAAAGAGAAATAACTAAAACAAAGTCAACTGCTAAAATTAATGGTAGTGTTGTTAATATTCAAATGCTAAAAGGATTAGGAAGTCTTCTTGCAGATATTCATACTCAAAATGATACAATAAGGCTAATTAATAAAGATAATTATTTGAATTTAATTGACCCTGAAAATGATAAAAAATTTAATGATTTACTAGCTAAATATGTCATAGATTATAATAATTATCATGCAAGCTTAGATGAATATAGACAAATTCTTAAATCAAGCGATACAGAAAAAGACCAGCTTGAATATTATGAATTTATTTATAAAGAAATATCTTCATTAGATTTACATAAAAATGAAGATATTGAATTAGAAGAAAAAATAAGTAAGCTTAAAAATTTTGATAAAATATTTGAGTCGTTAAAGAAAGCTATTAATTATCTTGATAATGAATATTTTAACCTTGATAATGTGTATAAGGCGTTAGAAGATATTAATAGTATTAAAGAATTTGATAAAAACTATAATGAAACAGCTTCAAAATTAAGCGAAGGTTATTATAATCTTGATGATGCTCTTCATGATTTAAAAGACTATATAAAGGGCTTAGATTATGATCAGGATGAACTTAATAATGCACAAGAAAGATTACAAATAATTGACAATTTAAAGCTTAAATATCACCATGATTTGGATGGTATTATAAAATATGCGGCCGATTTAAAATTAAAGATTGATTTAGTTACAAATTATGATGGACTTCTTAAAGATAAGTATGAAGCTTTGTCATTAAAATTTAAAGATTTAATTAGAAGCGGAAAAGTTTTAAGTGAATACCGTCAAAAAAGAGCTCTAATTATTAGTCAAAATATAGAACAAATGCTTAAAGAGCTTGAAATAAATCATGCAAAATTTGAAATATCATTTATAAATAAAGATTTTAATGATCCTCTTCAAAGTGAAGTATTTATGCCTTCTGGAATTGATGAAGTTGATTTTTTAATATCAACTAATCTAGGTGAACCACTTCAAAGCTTAGTTAAAGTAGCATCTGGAGGCGAAATGTCTCGTATTATGTTAGCTTTTAAAGCTTATTTTGCCCATGAATCGAAATTATCTTTAATGGTTTTTGATGAAATTGACACAGGTGTTTCAGGTAGTGTAGCATTTGAAATTGCTAAAAAAATTAAACAAATAGCTAATGAATGTCAGGTCATTGCAATAACCCATTTGCCACAGGTTGCATCATCAGCAGATAACCAGCTTTATATTTATAAAGAAGAGGTGGATGGTAGAACATTAACTAGAGTAAATAAAATGAATAAATCTGATCGTATTTTACAAATTGCTAAAATGATTTCCGGTGAAAAGGTATCATCATTTGCATTAGAACAAGCAAAAGATTTATTAAAATAAAAAAGGGTTATATTCCACTTTATGGAGTATAACCTTTTATATTATCTAGTTTTTAGAAATAAATGCTTTATAAGCACAATATGCTTCATAAACATCAGCTTTAGAAACAATTTCCATAGGAGCATGCATATTAAGTACTGGTACACCAGCATCAATTACATTCATATTGTAATTACCTAATATATAAGCGATTGTACCGCCACCACCTAGATCTACCTTACCAAGCTCAGATGTTTGATAGTGAATATTATTCTCATCCATTACATTACGGCACCATGCAACATATTCTGGCATAGCATCATTACAGCCACTCTTTCCTCGAGCACCTGTATATTTATTAAATACTATACCATGAGCAAATAAGCTTGTATTAGCTTCAGGTGTTGCATAGCTATATAGTGGGTCAACTGCACATGAAACATCACTTGATAGCATTTTTGTATTTTCAAATGTAGTAGCTAAATCAGTATAGTTTGTAGATCCTTGTGCAACAAGAAGCTTTGCTACAATATTCTTAAACCATTCTGATTGAGCACCTGTAGCACCAATTGAACCAACCTCTTCCTTGTCTACTAAAATAGCACAGGTAGTATATTCACAAGCACCTTGGTCAAGAATAGCCCTTAAAGAAGTATATGCACAAACACGATCATCATGACCATATCCAGCTATCATTGATCTATCTAGACCATAGTCACGAGCTTGACCTGCAGGCACAATTTCAATTTCAGCAGAAATAAAATCTTCCTCTTCAATATCATATTTATTTGCAAGAAGGGAAAGAACATTAGCTTTAACGGCTTCCTTATCAGTATCTGCAAGAGGGATATTTCCAAGAGTTATATCTAAATCTTCACCTTCAATGACCTTTGCAGCATTTTTTTGCATTTGATCAGCTGATAGATGAATTAAAAGATCAGTAATACCTACAACTGGATCATCAGGATTTTCACCAATATTTACATCAACAATTGAACCATCCTTTTTACATACAACACCATGTAGAGCAAGAGGAGTTGTTACCCATTGGTATTTTTTAATTCCACCATAATAATGAGTATCACCCATTGCAAAACCTGTTCTTTCATATAAAGGATTTTGCTTTAAATCAATTCTTGGTGAATCAATATGAGCACCAAGTACTCTTAATCCTTCTAAAATAGGCTTCTTACCAATTATAAATACAGCAATATTTTTTCCTTTGTTTGTAAAATAAACTTTGTCACCGGCTTTTAAAGTTTTATAGTCAGTAAGAGGCTTAAATCCTTTTTCGGCTGATAATTCTGTTGCACGTTTTACAACTAAACGCTCTGTTTTGCTATAACTTAAGAAATTCTTGTAGTCATCACAAAATTGCATGATATCATTAAATTTTTCATTTGATGCATCTTTCCAAATATTTTTTTTATACATTTTATATACCTCGTTTCTTTTAAAATACGTCTTTATTATATCACATTATAATAATATTTCATACTAATTTAAATTTAAAACTATAAAAATTCAATTTATATCATTTTCTTAATGATAAAATTATAGATTTTAAATTTATTTAAAATAATATTTATATTTCTAAGGCTTATATTTTGTGGTAAAATATCTATGGTGAGAAAATGGTAAAAATATTATTTATATGTCATGGAAACATTTGTAGGAGTCCTATGGCACAAATGATTTTAGATAATTATATCAAAACTAATAAGCTTGAAAATCAGATATCAGTTGAATCAATGGCTTGTTCAAGTGAGGAAATTGGAAATAGCATTTATTTGCCAGCAAAAAAATGTTTAATTAATCATAATATTCCAATTTTAAGACATAAAGCAACTAGATTTGAATCTTATTATTATGATGAATATGATTATATAATTTCAATGGACAAAAGTAATATAAATCGTCTAAATTTAATAAAAGAAGATACTAAAGGTAAGTATCGTCTTCTTTTTTCTTTCAAAAGACAAGATAAAGAAGTGGCGGATCCTTGGTATACTAGGGATTTTGAAAGAACCTACTTGGATTTAGTTGAAGGGATTGAAGGTTTGATTACTTATTTAAAAAGATATAAAAAAATTAAAGTGGAGGAATAAAAAATGAATACATTTAAACTAAATAATGGCTATGAAATTCCAGTGATTGGTCTTGGAACATTTTTAGCTCCAAAAGAGGAATGCTATAATGCCTGCTTATGGGCTTTAAAGGCAGGGTATAGGCAAATTGATACAGCTCAAAATTATAAAAACGAGGAAGCTGTTGGTAAAGCACTTAAAGCAAGTGGTGTAAAAAGAGAAGATGTTTTTATTACATCAAAGCTTCAAATTTCAAGATATGGTAAAAATAATACTAAAAAGGCTGTTTTAAAATCAATTAATGATTTAGGCGTTGATTATATCGATTTATATTTAATGCACTGGCCTTCTCAATCATATGAGATGAATCTTGAAACATATCATGCTTTAGAAGAAATGGTTAATGAAGGATATATTAGATCAATAGGCGTATCTAACTTTCAAATTCATCATCTTGAGCATTTACTACCTTATGTAAGAATAAAACCGGTTATGAATCAAATTGAACTTCATCCGGGTTTAAGCCAAAATGGTGTTTTAAAATATTGTAAGGATAATGATATTTTAGTTACATCTTATGGTCCATTTATGAAAGGCGAAGCACTTAAAATGCCTCTAATTAATGAACTAGCATCTAAATATCATAAAACACCTGCTCAAATATGCGTAAGGTATTTAATAGATAGGGGAATTGTGGCAATTCCTAAGTCAGTTCATGAAGCTAGAATTAAAGAAAATTTTGATGTATTTGATTTTGCACTAACTGAAGATGATGTAAATCAAATAATTAATCTTAATCAAGGTCGTAGGGTATATCTTGATCCAGATAATCGTCCAGGCGTACCTTTAGTTGAAGCTAAAGAATTTCCGATGGAGTTTTAAGAAAAAAAGAGTTAGGTTTAATCTTAACTCTTTGATTATTTAATAATGATATGGATAAGGATAAGATACTGGCTGAGGGTAAGGATAATATGGTTGGTATGGTTGATATTGAGGATAATATGATTGCTGATTGTTTTTGTTAAGAAAAATGAAGGGAGTTGTTACAAGAACTCCAGCCAGAAAAGGTAAAAGTGGTCCTCTTTCATCATAACTATTTCCACCTCTAAGTGTATTTGAATTTCTTAAATACCAATTAGAACATGGATAACTTGAAAAATTATAAATTTTAATCACCCCAATATATTATATTAATACAAATTATAATTGAATAATAAAAAAATCTTTATTACTTATGTAAAATTAATTGAAATTGGTAAACGCTTACATTTTAATCTTGCAATTGTAATAATAAAGGGGTATAATAAGAGTCCATAAGTGTAATTTATAAAGGAGCTGATATAATGAAAATTACAATATTTAATGAAATTAAAAATTTTGATAAACCAATTAGAGTGGCTGATTTGTTAGCTAAAGATAATGATAAGTATGTTTGTGCTAAGGTAAATAATCGTTTAAGAGAATTAGATTATATTATTTCAGAAGATTCAATTGTTGAACCCCTTGATTTAACTAATTCAGACGCTGTTACAATTTATCAATCAACATTAAGATATGTTTTTTTAATGGCAGTTAATCATTTGTTTAAAAAGGTAAAGGTAACCTTTAACTATTCAATTTCACGTTCAATATTTGCTAATATATCAGGTTTAAATGGACCGGTTGATAATAAGATTTTAAAGCAAATTCAAGATGAAATTGATAAAATTATTAAAAGTGATTTACCAATTGAACGTCATACAACTACCATTGAAGAAGCTGAAACAATTTATAATGAGCTAGGATATTATGATAAGGCTAAAATTTTAAAATATCGTAAGGAAAATACAGTTCATATGTATAAATGTGGTAAATATTTAAATTATATGTTTGGATATATGTTACCATCAACAAGATATTTGAAACAATATAAGCTAAGGCTATATTACCCAGGAATTATGATTCAATATCCAAGATCAGAATGTAAGGGTCAAATCCCTGAATTTGAAGATGCTAAGACATTTACTAAAGCTTTACGTGAGGCTAATGAGTGGGGTAATATCACTAAGTCATCTTCAATATGGCAAATGAATCAATTAATTGAAGATGGGAAATCAAATGAATTTGTAAATCTATGTGAAACTAAACATAATAACATGTTAGCAGAATTAGGATTAAATATCAAAGCTGATATTGATAATATAAGATTAATTGCAATTGCAGGACCATCTTCAAGTGGTAAAACAACCTTCTGTAATCGTCTAAGAATTGAATTAATTTCAAGAGGTATTAACCCATTAATGATTTCTCTCGATAATTATTACAAAGATCGTTCACTAGCACCACTTGACGAAAATGGTGAGCCTGATTTTGAACATATTGAAGCATTAGATATTGATTTATTCAATGATAATATGTTTAGATTAATTCAAGGCGAGAAAGTTCAACTTCCAATTTATAACTTTGAAACAGGAAAAAGAACATTTACAGAACCAGTAAGTATTCCTCATAATGAACCAATCTTAATTGAAGGTATCCATGCTTTAAATGATGATTTAACACCATCAATTCCAACAAGTCAAAAATATAAGATTTATATTTGTCCACAAGCACAGCTTCATATTGATTCACAAAATCCAATTTCAATTACTGATATTAGATTAATAAGAAGACTTGTACGTGATTACAAGTATCGTAATTCATCTCCAATTGAAACCTTAAAGATGTGGCCTAGTGTTAGACGTGGTGAATTCAAGTGGATTTATCCTTATCAAGAAAATGCAAATTATGTCTATAATTCAGAATTGACATATGAATTGTGTGTTATGAAGAAATTTGCATTAGAAATGCTTGAAAAGGTACCTTATGATAGCGAATATTATATTCAAGCTAATCGTCTTGTAAAATTCTTAAAATACTTTAAGGATATTGATACAAAGTATATTCCTTGTAATTCAATTTTAAGAGAATTTATTGGTGGAAGTATATTCTACGATAATTAGAATTAAATATTAACGAAAAGGCTTATTTAAGGCCTTTTTTCTTCGTTTTAACGAGCTTTTCAATAATATATAGTAAAAAATATAATATTAGTTTAAAATTCAAATTATAAGCAATATAATTGAAAATATATAATATTAAAAAAGATGATACAAACGGTGTTATAGTTTAGAAAATAAAGACAAGAATAAGATGCTTTTGAGAAAAAAGAGCTAAAATAACGCTACATTCTAAATTCGTTACAATTTAACAGTAATTAATCACTTTATAAAAAATGAGTGTTTTTTTAATACATTAAAATATACTCTAAAATCATTTTATTTGAGATATAATTCACTTTTATTACAATATATAATATAATATTCCTTACTATTAAAAAGTAGTAGATTTTGAATAAACTGAAAAAAATTATTTCAAATTATATCTAGTTTTATATATGAGATTATTTACATTTCGATAACACATTTAGCATTTTCTATAATTACATCTAAAATGAAATATTATTTATGTAATTATATATAATAGATTTTAATTATTTAAACATTTGTTTATATTATATTAGTATTAATATTAATAAAATTAACATTTAGAATGCCATTTACATTGTATAAAATAAGAAAAATTTTGATAAAAAGCTTAAAAAATAAAGATCTTGATTAAATTATAATAATTTAAAAAATTATAATAGAGGTATTTGGTAATGCTTTAAAACATACATTTAAAATCAATTATTTGAACTATATTATACTATTGTATAACATTCATAAGATAATGTTTGATTAATTAAAAACATGCCATTATGTCATTAGCCTAATAAAAAAATATTTCAAATCACACATAGTTTTTAATATTAGATTACATATAATATGACAAGATATCTTATATTTATAATAATTACATATGAAACAAATAATTTATGTATAATATGATCAATTATTTTTTATCTTTTAAATATCTTTTGTTTGAAAAAACAATTATTAATAAAACATTATTATTGGAAAAAAATATTTCAAAAGCTTTTTAGTTTTAAAAACTTTATTTTCTATTATATAATATTACTTAACTTTATAGAAAAATAACGTATAAAATAAACATATTCAAAAAATAAAAATGAGTATGTTTATTGTTGAAAAAATTTCTTTAAATTGATATAATGATTATGTATGAAACGAGGAAAAAAATAATGAAAAATTTGACTAATTTAAACATTACTCCCTTTACAAATGAAGAAGTAATGAAGTTAATAAAATTATATCAATTTAAAGGTAAAGATTTCTATTATCAAAATGTTATGAGCGCTGATCTTGAATCAATCATTAAACAAACAGTAGAAGTTGATTGCTACGAAATGGCAAAATATTTGAATCTTGATATTACTGACAATAGAAAAAATTTGATTATTAAGAAAGACAGTACTCCTAAAACTAATGATGAAAAAACACTGAAAAATTTAAAAAATATTTTTCAAAGAATTCAAGCTGATGCACATAATTTTGAGTTTTTAACTAATGATGTATTGTCTCTTGGAAAATTATTATCAAAAGGAATTTCTGACTGTTCTTTCAATCGTGTTGCAATAAAAAAACAAGTAAATATTATTACTGAAAGCACTTCAAAATCTAAAAGAGATGAACTAGAAACACTACTAAAAACTTGTGAATCTTTAATAAACAAAGAAGAGTATGAATTAACATACCTAATTACAAATTTTTATATTGATTTTATTAATGATAAGTATTTTAATATTAATAATGATGTATTGGGTTTAATTTTATTATATCTTTTATTGTTTAGAGAAGATTTTCATTTGTTTAAATATGTTAGCTTTGCAAAACTATTAAATAGTCATCTGGAAGAATTTAAGATAAATGTAAATAAAGCAAATTATAACTATGAAGAAGGATTTTCCAAAACCGCTCCCCTTCAAAAACTAATTATTGATATGATGCTTGAAGGCTATGATATGGTAGAAACTAAGGCTAGAGAATATTCATTTGATTCTAGCTTAAATAAATCAGACAATATTGAAAATACAATCTATAAACTACCTCAGATTTTTACAAAGGATGATATAAGATTAAGACATCCATATACTTCTGAATCGACAATTAATCGAACTTTACAACGCCTAAGAGATGAAAACAAAATCAGGCCTAATGGCGTAGGAAGAAGTGCATCATGGATTCGTTTAGTTGAGCTTCCTGATTTCAATCCTGATTATAAACAAATGGATATATTCAATGAGCTTGGTGATAAAAACACAGAAAAACAAGATAAAAAAGAAGAGCATAATGGCTTTGATTTTGGATTATAATTATAATACAAACACTCATATTATGGGTGTTTTTTTAATCTTTTAAAAAAAATTTCAAATACTAACTAGTAATAAAAAACAAATGATTAAATATTTATATTTACTAAATCGATTATTTTACGCTAGATTATATAAGTATTATAAATAGAAAACTAAGGAAAATATTTATTTTCTTCCTTAAAATATCTTTTATAACTATTCTAACAAGGTTATATTCTCAATCGAAATGGATAAATACTCAAAGAAGTGTATTTCGGTCGCTTAAAATTTATTTTTTTAGTAAGAAAAATGTTAATTTATGGCTTAGTTAAGCCATTATTCAGCAATTAAAATCTTCTAAAGTCATCAATAAAAACTAATTTTAGCATTTTTTACTTAAAAATTAACTTTTTTCATCTTTTTTATAGTTTTAAAAACAAGATAAAATGTTAATTTCAATTTATTGAATTAATAAGAAAAACAACTAAATATAAAAACCATTACTATAAACTGCTTAATTTTAGCTGAAAATTCCAAACTTACTTATAATTTTTAAATAAGTAAATCAATCATTTTTTCGGTGTTTACCTAGTAAAAAGAATAAAAATTACTAATAAAATAATATAATTCATTTGATATTAAAAATTAGATAACATAACAATTAAATTTAGATTTTAATGATAAATAATTTAATATTTTATCTTTTTATTAGTTCTCAAAACTAGTTATAATTATAATCAACAACGATATACAAGTTTAATAAAATCAATAAATGAAGTATTAATTCTTAGAATAAAATAGAATTTTAAATATTTATTAAAAGGATTGCAAATTTTAAGAAAGAAGAAGTTATCTTATTTTTCCCTTGAAAATGTAAGTTATACGATCTAACCAAACATTCTAACCAACCCCTTTTTTCCTTTAAATAATTAAATCTGAATTTTACAGTTTGAAGAATTAATATGCTAAAATTTATGCATTTTAAATTCGGTAGCTGGATAAAGCTCAAGGCAAAATATTACTAAATTTTTATCTTAAAATTAAACTAAAATTAATACTCAAAAAAATTAAAATTTATTCTAATTTAGACTTAAGAACTATAAAATGTAAAAGCCTGTTTTCGTCAGAAAAAGAAGAATAAAAACTAATTCTCAGAATTTTTTCAAAGTTGCAAAAACAAATTATTACATTAAAATATTATCTATTACATTATCAGAGGTTAAGATGGTCAATTATACATAAAAAGCAGTTTTGAGTCTTAAAAATAATGGTGAATTTTATCAAAACATATTCATTTAGCATATTTTGACTATGTTTAAGAGAAGAACAAGGCAAATATTTTGTCAGTAAATATAGTCAAATGACATTTATTAGTTTATTTTGTTACGTTTTTTACGTTTTCTTTTTATATTTATTACTTCCTATAATATATATTATGTTAACCAATTAATAATAAGATAACTAAGCCATAAATTATTAAAGTGTGGATTATGTTGATAAGACTCATAATTGATAAATAGCTACTTTTCAAGCAACTCAATGCTTTTGCAAATCTGTTTTGATGCTTGTTTTAACAACTACTATTTGTACATTCAATTAAAGATGTCATGGCATTGTTTTTTAAAAGATTTAGTTTTAATTACTAAATGACTTATTAAAATATTTTTTACATGATCTAAAACTTCTGGTAATTCAAATTTCCCGATTCGATAAAATGCTAAGAATTCAATAATATTCAAAGCGAATATTTAGACTTTGATTCGCCATCTTTTTCAAATATATTTTAAAACGAAAACTTACATCATTTATGTAATAATTAAAATTAAATTAAGTTTTTTAAATATTAATCTTTTCAATCTAACCCCTTTTAGATTTGACTAATAACACTTATTATTAAATAAATGAAAAATAAGCTAACTAATCAATGTTTTACACCGAAAATATCGTTCTAATTCTCTCTGCTTTTACTATTTCGAATTTAAAGCTACTTTTTACAACTTTTTCAATTGAAATGATTAATTAATCATAAAATAATAAAAAGCTCTTAAAACGGCTTAAAAATGGCATTAAAACGGATAATACGGATATTTGTCTTCTACAAACTTACAATTATCAAACTAAATCTAAATTGTAATAAAATTGATTAGATTTATATTTTTTTGAATATAATTAAAATATTTCAACTACTATCTAAAATATAAAAGTAGTATTTCTCTTTTTAAAAACTAAATGTCATATAATAAATATATTTTAAGGAATATTAAAAATCATGCTATAGGCTAAAATTAATTAGTTTTTATATGAAATAATTGTTTTAAATGCTACTTCTTGTTTTCAAAACTAAAATATAAAATATCTAATTGTATTTTCTACTTACACTAAACAAATTTATTAGTTAATACTTTTAGATTTAAAATGAAAGTAATTATTATTAAGACAATTTGTACTATTTAGATTATAAAAGTTAGAAATTATAAATACTTCTTGTATTTTATTTGCTCAATAACTAGTTTAATAAAGCGTGTGACTTATTTTTTACATTTAGATTAGTTATAAAAAAAGTGAAAAATGAATAAATTCATTAAAAAAAAGTCTAAATAATTATATTTATTACTAATTTTAATTTTAAAAAACACTTTTATTATTTATTTAATCTATTTATTAATAATAAATATTAATAGTCCTTTTGCATAAATTATTTTTGTACTATATATTATTATAAGCGAGTATATATTAAAGTATATTTTCTTGTTTTTAAAACTAGTTGCCTAATAAAAAAATAAATTTTTCCTTTCCAAAACGATCGATTAAATGATTTTTATTTTTTAAGAAGTTTTTTTGATACAAAGCTTACGGTAATTTTATTTAGTTTCTCTTATTACAAGCAACTAATATAATTCAATTAAAAATATAAAATTTAACTAATTTAATAACAAAAAAATAAAGCTTAATAATCTTTATTAGATCAATGTAAATAACAATCCTCCCGTTCAACGGAGGGTATTTAGGCTCCCCTATAAGGGCCTAATACTTCACAAGCCCCTCAAGGGGCATGTGAATAGTCTGACAACCGTGGTTTGTCACCTGCAGCCGCTATAACTAGCGGCTTTTATTTTTGGGCTCCTTTGAACGGATCATTGTATTCTTTTTTACTTATTTGAGCCTCTTTCATATCTTCCAATTCTTGATTTCTGATATATTCTCTTACAACTTCATCCTTTAATCCTACAGTTGAAACAAAATATCCCTTCGCCCAAATATTTCTATTGCCGTATTTATATTTCAAATTTGCATGTCTCTCGAATATCATCAAACTACTTTTACCTTTCAAATAACCCATAAACGATGATACTGCTAATTTTGGCGGTATTGCAACAAGCATATGAATATGATCATTCATAGCATGTGATTCTATTATTTCGACTTCCTTATACTCACATAATGTTCTTATTATCTTTCCAATATCTTCCCGTAATCTCCCGTATATTTCTTTTCTTCGATATTTTGGTATAAATACAATATGATACTTACAATTCCATCTAGTATGTGATAAACTAGAATCGTCATTTGGTTTTGTTGCCATATGATTGCCTCCTTATAATATTTTGGTTGCCAGACCATCTATATTATAATCGAGGCTTTTATTTTGTTCAACGCTACCGCTTTTCAATTCTCACCTGCATAGCAGGCGGTTTTTATGTGAGGCTTCGCCTAACATAATAAAATATTATTATTAAATAATAGTTACATAAAATAATCTGAACTTTTCATTATTTATTTATTTTCTTTTAGTTTAAATTTTATAAATAATGATTATATAAAATTTAGTTATTAAAATTATATAAAATATATTGATAATTACTTAATCTTTTTTTAAAAACAAGATTACATTTGAATTATTTTGTAATTAACTTAAATATTAAATTATTATATAAATGTTCAATATTTTATATTTTTCTTATAAATTATTTATATGGCAGTGATTAAATAGCTTTTAAAAAGTTAGATGTTAGTTCTATATTATATTTAAAATAAACACTTAATTTTGAGCAATCGAGTTGATGGAATACCTATAATTGCTTTTCTCGATTGCTTAAAATTTTCCTGTATTTTGACGTTATTTTAAAGTAAAATACTCATTTTTTTATGTAATATAATTAATTTTAAAACCTAGGATATATAATCATTCAATCTTGTTTTAATTATTACACGTTTTGCGAAATATTTGTGTAAGATTATTATGTACATTTACTAGTTAATATTAACTTAAAAAACTCTTTAACTACTTTTTTTATTATAATAATTTTAATAATAATTAAATGATAAAAATTCATTATTTAAATAATTATTAATGAACCATATTAATAATTAAATTTTGGAACTGAAAACATAAGAAATATAATTTTAATCACAAAAAAAATTCTAATGTGTTTTTTTGTGCTATTTTATATAATTATTTTTAATAAATAAATTAGTTTTAAATGCTAGATAGCATTTAAAATAAAAAGAACCTCTATGTAAGGTTCTATATTGATCATTTTATTTCAATTAAATCAAGGAATGATTTGCCATATTCTTGAGCTTTTATGCCAAAATTATCAGCAACAGTTTGACCTAGATCAGCAAATGCTTCTCTATGTCCTAAATTAACACCCTTCATATTTTTAGCATATGCCAAAATTGGAGTATATTCTCTTGTATGATCTGTACCAGTCCAAGTTGGATCATTTCCGTGATCAGCTGTGATTAAAATCAAATCATCGTCATTAATGACTTTCATTAATTCACCAAGTTGGCCGTCAAACTCTTCAAGACAATCTTTATATCCTTGAGGATTTCTTCTATGTCCATATAAAGCATCAAAATCAACTAAATTCAAATAGCATAGACCAGTAAAGTCACGATTTTTACAAATATCAATCATATGTTCCATGCCTTCATGATTAGAAGCTTGACGAATAGACTCTGTAATTCCACAACCATTATAAATATCCGAAATTTTTCCAAGTCCAATTACACTATAACCAGCTTCCTTTAAATAATCTAGAGTTGTCTTTGATGATGGAGACACTGCATAATCATGTCGATTTGCTGTACGCTTAAAATCATCCTTGTTAGTTCCGATAAATGGTCTTGCAATAATACGGCCAACCATCCATTCAGGCTTCATACAAATTTCACGTGCAATATGGCAGCAACGATATAATTCTTCAAGTCCAAATGTTTCTTCATGGGCAGCAATTTGTAAAACTGAATCAGAAGACGTATAAACAATCATTGAATTTGTCTTCATTTGCTCTTCACCTAATACTTTTAGGATTTCTGTTCCCGATGCAGCACAGTTTCCTATTACCTTATGACCTGTTTGTTTTTCCAGTTCATCAATTAACTCTTTTGGAAATCCATGTTCAGTGAATGTTTTAAATGGCTTTGTAACTTTTAATCCCATTATTTCGAAGTGACCAGTTAATGTATCCTTGCCAATAGAAATTTCTTGTTGATAACCATATCCACCAATCGGATTAGAATTTGGTTCAACTCCTTTAATAGGAGTAATGTTTCCATAACCTAATAACTCAAGATTTTTTAAAGTTATTCCTCCACAGACTTCTGAGATGTGCCCAATTGTGTTAGCACCATCATCACCATAGTCCTTACTATGTGGTTCAGTGCCACAACCGACACTATCCATCACAATTGTAAAAATTCTTTTAAATTTCATCTTTATTCCTCCTTGTGCGCAAGTGGATGCGCATTATTATAAACTTCTTTTAAATGAGACTTATCAATATGTGTATAAATCTCCGTTGTTGAAATATCTTCATGCCCAAGAAATTCTTGAACAATTCTTAAATCAACCCCATTTTGAAGTAAGTGTGTTGCACAGCTATGTCTTAAAGTATGGGGACTAATCTCTTTTATTATACCATTTTTTTTAGCAATCTGCTTAATTAATTTAAAAACTGATACTCTACTTAAAGCATTTGACTGATAATTTAGAAATAAAATATTAGAATTTTTATTTTTAGACAATATTGGGCGAGCTTCTTCAATATATTTTCTTAAGGCTATAATTTCTGATTCACCCATTGGGACAATTCTTTCCTTATCTCCTTTTCCTATTACGGAAATATATTTAGCATTCATATGAATATTAGTTATTTTTAAAGCAGTAAGTTCCGATACTCTTAGTCCAGAGCCATATAAAACTTCTAAAATTGCCTTATTTCTAATTCCTATTACTGAATCAGTATCAATAGAATTAATCATTTTATCAACTTCTTCAATTGACAATACTTCAGGAATTTTTTTATCAAGCTTAACACCTTGAATAAGCTTCATAGGATTTTCATAAGCAAGATTTTCATCTACTAAGAATTTATGAAACATTTTTAAAGCTGTTATATGACGTTGAATCGTTTTTTTAGCCATATCTTTTCTTTTAAGTGATAAAATATATTTATTTACATCTGTTTCACTGACTTCACTTATAAATTCAATATGACAATACTTTTTTAAAAAAAATCCATAATCCTTAAGATCCGTAAGATAGGCACTAATTGTATTTGCACTTAAATGTTTTTCAGCTTCAAGATAAAAAGCAAATTGGCTAAATTCGTAGAAGCTTGTTTCTTCCTCTTGTTCTGATTTTTTCTTCATTTAAAACACCATCCTAAACAAATTCCATAAAGACATCATTTGCAAGCATAATACCTTTTTTTGTTAATAGAATTCTATCCTTATTAATATATATAAGCCCATCAGCCTCTAATTTATTAAACGCAAAGTCATTAAAAGGATCAGAATTAAAACGAGATTTATATTCGGCAATGCTAACACCATCGATTTTCCTAAATCCTAATAAGAAAAATTCTTTTTTCTTTTCATCAATATCAATAATTTCTTTTTCTTTTAAGTCATGATTATAAAAATGATTTAGTCTTGAATCAAACGTATATCTTACAGAATCAAGGTAGCCTGAAGCACCTGCACCAATTCCTATATATTCATTACTATCCCAGTATATTTGATTATGTTTTGATTCATAGCCTTTATAAGCAAAATTGGAAGTTTCATAATGGTGATATCCATGTTCTTTCAAATTTGAAATAATGTATTCATACATATTTGCTTCTGTATCATTATCTAATAATTTAATTTTTCTAAGATTTAATAAATGATTAAATACTGTTTTTTCTTCTAATATCATTGAATAATATGATAGATGAGGAATTCCTAAATCATAAAAAATTTCAAGATTTTTCTTAATTTTATCGAGTGAGTCAAAGGGATGAGCAAAGATTAAGTCAATATTAATATTATCAAACTGATTTTCTTTTAGTAGTTTAACTGCATCAATTGCTTCTTTAGATGTATGGTGACGATTTAATTTTTTTAGATCATCATCAATAAAAGATTCAACTCCAAGTGATATTCTATTCACTCCATATTTCTCTAAAATTGAAATTTGTGATTGACTAATAAATTCAGGATTACATTCAATAGTATATTCTTCAACATTAAAATTTTGTTCTTTTATTTTATTAAGGAATTTATCTAGCAAAAAATCAGAAAGTAAATTAGGTGTTCCTCCACCAATATAGATAGTCTTTATACTATTAAAATAATTTTTATAATTTTCGAAATCATTACAAATAAAATCAATATATTCTTCAATTTGATTATTATTTTGCGCAACTCTTTTGGGGAAATCACAATAATTACAAATATGTTTACAAAATGGAATATGAATATATAATCCGCGCATAAAAATCACCATATTATTTTACCATATTTTTCATTTTATTAAAAGTTATACTACTTAGATAAATAAATTTATGATAAAATTATAAATATAAAGAAAGGGAATGTTATCTTATGATGAATATTAAATTAAAATTGCATGACTTAACTAGTAATATTTTAGATGGATTAAACAATTATTTTCAAATTATAAAAAAGCCATTTAAATCATATAAAAATACTTTTATTACTCTAATATCAATTTATTCGCTTCTAATTTTAACTATATTTATTATTTGTAGCGCATTAGGTGGATTCTTTACCCTTAATACGGATGATATTATCCAATATTATCCTTTTATGGAGGGATTTATTAACAAGCTTAAGCATTTTGAGTTTTCTTTATATAATAATAGCTTTTTTATGGGAACCTCAGCTTTCGCATCGACATATTATATTCCGCTTGATATTTTTACTTTTTTAACCTTTATTATAAGTTATATTATGCCAACTGATAGAGCTTATGGTCTTATAAATTTATTTAAGATAATGTCTGGTGGCATTTTAATGTCTTATTTTTTAAAAGAAAAGGATTTTAAAAATAAAACAATATTCTTATATTCTTTAATTTATTCCTTTGGGGGATTACTTGCAACAGAATGTGTTTTTCCTGTTTATTGGTCATTACTATTTTATATTCCTCTTGGTGTAATTATAATTGATAAATACATCAATAATCATAAACTATTTTTCCTTGTTCCTCTTTATACATTAATTATTATATTTTATGATTTTTATATTGCATATATGCTTCTTGCATTCATTATGATTTATCTTTTAATCGAGAAATTATCAAAATCAAATCATCATCTTTTTGGTAAACAATCAATTTTTAAGGATAAATATTTATATTTAGATCTTATATCTACCTTTGGATTAATTTTAATTGGTTTATTAATGAGTATGGCTATCTTTTTACCAAGTTATTTATATATTACAAATAAAACTACGCGTATTAGTGTTAAAGAAGCCTTATGGAAATATGCTCCATCTCATTATTTAACAGTTATTTCAACCTATTTTATTACTTCAAATCCAATTAATATTTTACTTAGTCATGGTGATTATCTAAGAAATCATTGTTCAATGTTCATTACAATATTAGGATTATACTATTTAATTCTTTTCTTTTTTACTAAAGGATACAGGAATAATATTCAAAAGATATTTGTAATTTTATTAAATTTATTGATGGGAATTCCGCTTGTATCAATGATAATGACTGGTACAAAAGAAGGATATATTAGATGGTTTTTTATCGTTTATTTTTTTAATTTTTATTGTTCTGCCCAGGCTTTTGAATATTTTGATAATAAAGTTATAGGTGTAATAAAAAGAATTACAATTTTAGCTTTATTTGTTTTTGGTATTATTTATATCTCATCTTTGTTCTTTAAAAATGATAATTTTATCACTTATAATTCTTCTCCCTTTAAAATGATAATACTTTTATTTTTCTATGTTTTTATTGGGTTTTACATAATTGCATTATTTTTACCTCATCAAAACAAAATAACATACATATTAGCAATATTAGAGGTTATTTGCTCAGGAATGATGGTATTTGTTAATGTTGATAATACTTACATGTATTATGAATATTGTGAGGATCAATTTAATGCAATTGAAACTAATCTTAAAGAAAAAACGAGTTATACCAAAACAAATGCTTATAAAGTGGCATTACTTACAAATGAATCTAATTACTTTGTTAATGTAAGTGCAATACATTCTAAATTTAATACTAACCAGTTCTTTCATTCTTTCTACGATGCTACATCAAACCCAATATATAACAATATTCTCGATTCAAAAAGTCCTTATTGGTCTCGAAGAGAAACTTACATGTCTTCTGGTCCTTTTGCTTTAATTGAAGGTATAAAATATGGAGTTGTTTTAAATTCTAATAATGTTGAACTTCCATCTTGCTATGAATTAATGTATAAAGATTCACTTTATTCTTATTATGAATTAAAAGACTTGAAGCCTTTTAGATTATACGATGAATTAAATCAAAATAAATATTATAGTCGAATTAAAATGGCTTTTAATTTAATTAATTATGGATATATATATAGTGAATCTGATGAAGAATTTAATAATTATATTGAACTATTTAATTTTAAATTCAATACAGATGAATCCGTATTTAAAAATAAATATTCAACTATAACAATAGGTGGTGAGGTTGAATATGTAAATAACGAAAAATTTGCTGTATATAAAATTAGCAATAACATTATTAGGAGTTTTAAAGGAAATGATTATTTATATATTCCAACTTATGAGTCAGAAAGAAATACTGCCTATAATAATTCATATATATTAGATACTGATGGTAATAAACATTATAGTTTTTATGGACTTTCAAGTAATAAAACTAATTATATTCCATCTAAGCTTTATGTTAAAATTGATTCTGATTATGTTCCAAACATATCATTTAATTCATTTAATATGGATGAAATTATATCAATCTACGATACTTTAAATGAATTTAAAGATGAAGAATTTATTCTAGATGGATCAAAAATGAAAATAAAGCTTGATTATAATAGCAAATCATATGATAGAATATTGAAAACCTATTATACTTATTCTTCTGAATGGAAGGTAAATAATTCTAATTTTAAAACGATTAATATTGATGGAGGTTATTTAGGAATTGTTATTCCTGCAAATTCAACATCATGCGATATTACTCTAAACTTTGAACCTGATGGATTACAACTTGGAATGACTATATCTAGCTTTACAGCTTCAACATTTGCAACCATTTGTCTTGCAATATATTTAAATTTAATACCATACAAAAAAGAATATCTTTTATATTAGATATTCTTTTTTAACTATTTTTTATTTTGTTCATTAAAAGCTTTAGCAGCTTTTTTTACCATTTGATTATATTTATCATCAAGTTTATTTTCAAGACTTATACGTTCAAGAACAGTTCTAACTATTTGTTCAATTTCAGAGCCATCCGAATAATCAGATTTAGTTAAGAAATCACATCTTCCATCTAAAAGTAAATCTGAAGCTTTACCAAGCTTACCTGGCTGATAAATACCAATTGCTTTACCACCTTGTTGTTTAACTAATTTCATACATGGTACATCAGTTAATCCATCTCCGAAATAAATCATATTACCTTCTTGTATATGACGCTTTTCTTGAGGCATTTTACTATTTAGGTTAACATCATCAGTAATATCAAAAATTCCTTTTGAAATTCGGTAGATATATTGTGTTTTAGTAGTATAATTAACTACATTTAATGGGAAATCAGCTACACCATTTTCATCATAGTGGAAACAACAGCCATAAATTTTTTTAAATTTTTTGGATATATCTGAACCTTCGATTATTTCAGTTGTACCTGAAGATAAAACATAATGTTCAATTTCAATGCCTAATTCTTCACCAATTTTGTTTATACGATCAAACCAAGTATCAACACCCTTATAAAGTTTAATGCCTTCACCACATTTATTTAAATATTCTTTGGTAAGAGGAATATTTTTTTCTCGAGATAGCTTAACCATTAAATACATATATGAAAGAATTCTTTCCATTCCACATTCTTCAGCTATCACACCCGTCTGTCCCCAAAACTCTTGAGGTGTCATTCCTAAATTAGGTATAAATGAATATTCTTGCATATCTCTATCACAAAGAGTTTTATCAAAATCATATAAAAAAGCAACTTTAATTTTTTTCATTTTATTCCTCCTCATTACTTAAGATTGCAAGGAATGCCTCAGGTGGTACTTCAACTGAACCAATTTCCTTCATCTTCTTTTTTCCTTCTTTTTGTTTTTCTAATAGTTTTTTCTTACGAGAAATATCTCCACCATAGCATTTCGCAAGTACATCCTTACGCAATGCCTTTATATCACTTCTTGCAATTACTTTATGATTGATAACCGCTTGAACAGGTACTTCGAATAATTGTCTAGGAATAATTGTTTTAAGCTTTTCAACAATTGCTTTTCCTCTTGGGTAAGCAAAATCCTTATGAACGATTAAGCTTAAGGCATCAACAATATCACCATTAAGCATAATATCCATTTTAACAAGATTTGAAGCTTGATATTCTCCAAGTTCATAATCAAATGAAGCATAACCCTTTGTACCTGATTTTAAACGATCAAAGAAATCATATACAATTTCAAGAAGAGGCATATCGTAATGTAAGACAGCTCTTGTTTCTTCGATATATTTTAAATCCTTAAAAGTTCCACGCTTTTTTTGACATAAATCCATAACCGTACCTACATACTCAGTTGGAGTCATAATTGTTGCTTTTACAAATGGTTCTTCAATTCGGTTTATTTTAGTAGGCTCTGGAAGCATTGAAGGATTATCTAATACAATCATTTCGCCATTTGTTAAATAAACATGATAAGAAACTGAAGGAGCCGTTGCAATAAGTTCAATATTAAATTCACGACTTATTCTTTCTTGAATAATATCCATATGAAGTAAGCCTAAAAAACCCGTACGGAATCCAAAGCCTAAAGCTTGTGATGTTTCAGGCTCATAAATTAAGGAAGCGTCTGAAAGTTTTAGTTTATCAAGAGCATCTTTTAGGTCTGGATATTGTTTAGAATCAATCGGATATAAACCACAGAAAACCATTGGATTAAGTTTGCGGTAGCCTTCAAGTTGTATATTTGATTCATTTTCTAAGGTAGTTAATGTATCACCAACATGAACTTTATTGATATCTTTAATTGAAGCAGTTATAAATCCTACATCACCAGCTGTTAAGAATTCACGTGATTCTTCTTTAGGTGTTCTTACACCAAGTTCAACAACTTGATATTTCGCACCCGTTGCCATTAAGCAAATTGTATCACCAACACGAATTGTACCTTCCTTAACTCTCACTAATATTACAACACCACGATAAGCATCAAAAGCAGAATCAAAAATTAAAGCTTGCACAGGCCCAAAAGGATCACCAACAGGAGCTGGCACATATTTTACAATTTGTTCTAATATATCTCTTACATTCAATCCTGTTTTTGCACTACAAAGTACTGCCTCATCGCATGGAAGACCAATAACATCTTCAATTTCTTTTTTAACTTCATCAGGATGTGCTGATGGTAAATCAACTTTATTAATACATGGTAATATTTCAAGATTATTATCTAAAGCCAAATAAACATTTGCAAGCGTTTGAGCTTCCACTCCTTGAGTAGCATCTACAACCAAAATAGCACCCTCACAGGCAGCAAGACTACGTGAGACCTCATAAGTGAAGTCAACATGCCCGGGAGTATCAATTAAATGAAAAATATAATCATTTCCATCAAGAGCATGATAATTTAAGCTTACAGCATTAAGCTTAATTGTAATACCTCTTTCTCTTTCAAGATCCATTGAATCTAATATTTGATCTTGCATTTCTCTTTTAGTTACACTATTACATATTTCAAGTATTCTATCTGCAAGAGTCGATTTACCATGATCAATATGAGCAATAATTGAAAAATTTCTAATCATTCTTTGACGTTTTAATAGTTCTTCTTTATTTAAATCGGTCATGATATCCTCCTTTATACATACTAAATCAATATATATTATACTAGATTAGACCTAAAAAGTAAACTTTTTAATCATAAATTATGACTCAATTAAGCCAAAAAATAAAAAAATTGCTAAACAAGTAGCAATTAATTTTTATTTATGCTATAGATCATAAGCCATGTTCTGTTCTATTTCTAGTGGTAATCATTTATCTATACTTACGTATCTTCTTTAAGCTTCAGTTCGCTTTTAGAAATTCCCCTACCAAATTTGGGTTTCTAGCTTGAGGGGTTTACCTCGTTTCACTCTACCATTTCTAGTAGTTTCGTCACTGTGGCACGTTATTGTATAACCATATCATAGACTTAGGTTATACGTTGCCGTTACCATAAAGGTACCCAGCCTTATTTATTGGACTGGCACAAACACTACAGCCATCGCAGGCTGTGCTAGCATGGACTTTCCTAACATTTCTGCTCGATTACCTCACTATAGCATTAGAATTATACTAAATTTAGGAAAAAAAGTCAAATAAAAAGTCTAGAAACCTAGACTTTATTATATTATTGTTGTTTGTTACGATTTTCGGCATCAATTAATGCATCTTTACGAGATAAATCAATTTGACCCTTATCATTTATTTTAATACATTTTACAATAATTGAATCCCCAACAGAAACAACATCCTCACATTTAGCAACTCTTTCCTTAGAAAGCTTAGAAATGTGGCATAATCCTTCTGTACCAGGCCATAATTCAACAAAAACACCATATGCCTCAATACGCTTTACAGTACCAGTATAAATTTGGTTAAGTTCAACTTCACGTACAAGATTTTCGATTTGTTTAATAGCACTATTTACATATTGAATTTCTTGATGCATTACATATACACGTCCATCTTGTTCAATATCAATTTTAACGTCATTATTAGCTTCAATAATTTGGTTAATAACTTTTCCACCAGCTCCGATTACTTCTTTAATCTTATCAGGATTAATCCTAATCATCTTAACCTTAGGAGCATATTTAGAAAGTTCAGGACGAACAGCTGGAATAGTCTTTTCCATATGATCAAGAATTTCAAAGCGACCCTTCTTAGCTTGCTCAAGAGCCTCAGCTAAAATTTCATATGTAATACCACGAATCTTAATATCCATTTGTAAGGCTGTAATACCTTCACGAGTACCTGCTACCTTGAAATCCATGTCTCCAAGGTGGTCCTCAAGACCTTGAATATCAGTTAAAATAGTATAATCATTTTGATATGTAATAAGTCCCATTGCAATACCTGCAACTGGAGCCTTAATTGGAACACCAGCTGCCATTAATGACATCGTACCTGAGCAAATTGATGCTTGAGATGATGAACCATTAGATTCAAGAATTTCAGATACAACACGAATTGTATAAGGGAAGGTATCCTCATCAGGAATAACGTAAGATAATGCTCTTTCAGCTAAAGCACCATGACCAATTTCTCTTCTTCCTGGAGCACCATAACGGCCTGTTTCACCAACAGAGAATTGAGGGAAGTTATAGTGGAACATAAATCTCTTAGTGTCCTCAATACCAAGCCCATCGATAATTTGATTTTCATTTAATGCACCTAAGGTTGTAACACCAAGTGATTGAGTTTGACCACGAGTAAATAAGGCACTACCATGAGCACGTGGAAGAACATCTACTCTACTAGATAGAGGTCTAATTTCATCTACCTTACGTCCATCAGGTCTAATCTTATCAACGGCAATCATACGACGAACCTCAGTATAAAGAATATCGTCTAATGTATGCTGTACCTGTTGTAAATAGTCCTTCTTTTTATCAGTATCTTCAACAACGATTTCTCCTAGATTCTTAGTAAATACCTTTTTACCAAATTCCTCAAGAGTTCTTGCATTTACCTCATCAATTGCTTGATAACGAAGAAGCTTATCCTCGATACGAATAGCCTTAACTAAATCCTCTTCAGCATAAGCACGAACCTCGCTATCAATTTCCTTATCAGTTACGAAAAGTAAAGGCTTAACCTTTTCTTTTCCGCATTGAGCAGCGATTTCAAGCTGGAACTTACATAATTCAATAATATTTTGGTGACCAAAGACTAAAGCCTTATGCATTTCTGCCTCAGAAACCTCGCTAGCTCCAGCTTCAACCATATTAATGGCATCCTTTGTACCTGCAACAGTTAAGGTAATCTTTGTACGCTCAAGTTGTTCAGGAGTTGGGTTAATAATATACTCTCCATCAACATATCCTACCTGAACACCAGCGATTGGTCCTTCAAATGGAACATCTGAAATCATAAGCGCAATACTTGAACCAAGCATAGCTGCCATTGCGGTAGAACAATCAGGATCTGATGATAATACAGTATTAATAACCTGCACTTCGTCTGAAAAACCTTCTGCGAAAAGTGGTCTAATAGGACGGTCAATTAAACGAGAGGTCAATGTTTCATGCTCAGAAGCACGGCCTTCTCTTCTTAAAAAGCCACCAGGTATTTTACCAGCTGCATAAAGTTTTTCTTGATATAATACCATTAATGGAAAGAAATCTTGAGTAGTTTCAGACGCTTTTGAGCATACAGCTGATAAAACTACAGAATCTCCATATCTAACTAAACATGCACCATTTGCTTGCTTAGCTACTTCACCAATTTCGATTTTAAGAGGACGACCTGCCCAATTAAATTCGAATGTTTTAACTTCGCTCATTTTAAATCTCCTTTAAATTACAATATATTATTGCCATTATTTAATATCTTATATTTTTAATTCTAACACAAAACCAACCAATAATAAAGAAAATATATTATTTTTCTTATTTTTTAACAAAATAAAAAGATGATCCTACGATCATCCTTTTAAAATTAACGACGGAATCCAAGCTTATTAGCTACTTCTTCATAAGCTGCAACATCATTTTTCTTTAAATAGTTGATTAAAGAACGTCTTTGACCAACCTTAATTAATAATGAACGTGAGCTGTGGAAGTCATGAATATTCTTAGCAAGGTGAGCATTTAATTGATCAATTTCCTTAGTAAGAATTGCAATTTGAACAGTTGTTGAACCAGTGTCCTTTGCGTTCTTTCCAAACTCTTGTACTAATTGTGCTTTTAATTCTTTTGATAATGCCATAATAAATTTCCTCCATATTATCAATTGTCACGAATTTCTAATGCAAGCGCCGAAGGATTCGACAAACATCGAAATCGTCCTTTTTAATTTTAACATAATAATTTATTTTTGCAAGTTTTTTCTTACAAAATCTTGATTTTTTTTAAGTTCCTTTTTTAAATCATCGATTGATGAAAACTTTTTTTCGGGTCTAATTTGTTTATAAAAGAAAATTGCAATTTCTTTACCATATAAATCGCCTTCAAAATCAATAATATTTGTTTCAATAGTTATTATATCATTATGATTAAATGTTGGATTATGACCAATATTTGTCATTGATAAATATTTTTTTCCATCGATTACTGTTTTTGTAGCATATACTCCCATTGCCGGCAAGAGATTGTCACCTTCATGTAAGTTAGCTGTTGGAAATCCGATTGTTCTTCCTAGTTGATGACCATAATTTACAATACCTTTAATACTATAAGTATGACCTAAAAGCTTATTGGCATCTTCAATAAAACCATCAATAATTAAACTCCTTATTTTTTGGGTTTTAACAATTACGTCATTAATCTTAACAGGCATTACAACACTTAAATTAAAATATTTTTTTAAAAGATAAACATCACCTGATGCTTTTGCACCAAAATGAAAATCATAGCCACAAACAATTTCTTTAATTTGATTAAGCTCTAAAAATTTAATAAATTCAAATGGTGTTTTTTGAGAAAAACTTAAGTCAAAACTAATAATAATTAAGTAATCAAGTATTTCGCTTAAATATTCAATTTTATCATTAATATTCATTAATGTTTTATAATTTTCATCAACTAGAGCTTTGATTGGATGGGGATCAAATGTAATTAAACCATGTTTAAGCGAGCTATTTAAGACTTTATTAATTAAAGCTTGATGTCCTAAGTGTATACCATCAAAATTACCAATACATACCGCAAGATCTTCAGTAATATATTTTTTATTAATATCATTAATTCTAATTATTTTCATGAGAATCACCAAAATATTGAACACGATAATATCTATCATCCTTTGGAGCGTAAATTGCAAGCAATTTATCTTCAAAATAAACTGTAAAAGGACAATCGCATGTCATTTGCCTTTCATCAAGCATAATACCATTTTTTATTAATGGAACCAAATATGGTCTAGCATTAAAACGAGGATATTTTGAAAAAACATCTTCAATCTTCATTAAATCATCACATGATATTTCACTGAGTTTTTTTGAATTTAAAATATTAAAGTCTCCTGTTTGAATTCTTACTAAATCTGACATTATTCCAATAGTATTTAATTCATTAGCTAAATCTCTAACTAAACTTCTAACATAAAAACCCTTTGATACCTTCATACGAAGTTTTAAAGCTAAATATCCATCCTCATAATAAAGATCAGAAATTGCCTCAAGTTCATAAATTTTAATTGGACGTTCCTTTATTTCAACTTCTTTATTTTCACGTGCATATTCATATAACTTTTTACCGTTAACCTTAATTGCACTATAAATAGGAGGAATTTGCGTAGTTTTATTTTTTAATATTTCAAGCTTCTTTTTTACATCATCTAAAGTAAAATTTGGTACATCTTCTTCTTTAATGATTTTTCCTTCAGGGTCTAATGTATCTGTTAAAATACCAAAATGAATAGTTGGTTCATAAATTTTAATATGATCTTCAAAAATTGGTAAAAGCTTTGTGGCTCTTCCAACTGCAATTTGCATTACACCAACCGCATTTGGATCTAAAGTACCAGTATGGCCAACTTTTTTTTCTTTAAATAAATGTTTTATCTTATTACATACATCAAATGATGTATAACCTTTTTCTTTATAAATGTTAAAAAAACCATCCATTTTATCACCCTTACATATCAAAAATATTATACACTAACAAAACTTTTAAGTAAATGAAAAAATAAAAGGAGCCAAAGCTCCTTAATAGTGTGCAATGTTATAAATTTTATTAGTTATTCTTTTTATAATCTAGGTATGAAATAGTACTTCCTGCAATAATAAATCCACCTAAAATAGCTACTATAAAATCATACCAAATAGTTGATCCATCTTTTCCTTTAGCAATTGCTTTAAATCCAGCACCCATAAAATAACCACATAAAATTACTCCTGCTGTTCCAAATGCTAAAATAAAAGTCATTGAATTAGATTTATGATTAAATGAATTACAAATTCCGCAAATACCACCAATTAAAATACATACTCCAGCAACAAAGAAAACTAAAGCTTGTTCATCAATCTCAAGTGATGTACCATATCCATCATTATATCTTGAAAATGATAAAATAATTTTTATTAAAAATGTTATGACAATAAAACCACCAAGTGAGGTATATAAAATACTTTTTTTCATTTGATTATTCCTCCTTTAAATCACTAATATCATTTGGAAATAAAAGTTTATCATAATATAAAGCAAATATTACCATAACAGCGCCACAAATAATAATATTTGGAATACAATAAGCACCATTGTAGATAAATGAATAAAGCCATGAATCATCATTAATTCCCCAAAAGCTAGAACCTTGATTTAACCAGAATACTCCTCCGGCAATAACATGGCATGCATATTTTAATAATCCGCCAAATGCAGAGCCTAGTATAACATAACATACTTTTTTTCCTTTACTATCGGTATTTTTAAAAGTTTTTGAAAATACACCAGCAAAACCAACAACTGTATATGCTAAAACATAATCAAGCATAATTTGAAGGAATGGGCCCATTACCTGTAAAAAACTATTATCAAATGATGAACCATTAATAACATATATTCCTCCAAGCATTTGAATAATACTTACAATAAAACCACATATAATACCTGGAAGTAATCCTCTTCTATAAGCAATTACAAGGATTGGAAGCATACCAAAACCAATTGAACCACCTGAAGCAAATACTCCCTTAAAAATTCCGCCTTGAATAGCATCAAATGCGAAAGCAAGTGCGGCGAATATTGCAATTTCTGCCGCAACTCTAACTGATAATTTGTTTTTCTTCATTATAAAGCTCCTTAAAATTAAAAAAATTCTTCCAGTAATACTAGAAGAATTAAAAACATTGTAATTATGAAAATATAAAAAATATAAATTCCTAATAATAATGTAACCAATACCTACGCTAGCATTACCTAGATCAGGTTCTTGGGTCGTTAACTTAATAACCTCTCAGCCTAATGGCTCCCCATTGCAACACCATTATTAGTTTATATCTTTTTTAATAATTATGCAAGTTATTTTAGCATTAGACTTAAATTTTGTAGCATCTAATTTCTAAAATCTAAAGTTCTATTATAAATTACTTCTTTAATAATCATAATATAATTCTAATGATTTAATGATCATCATTTGATAAAATGATTAATAATAATCCTTCTTTAAAGCTTACTAAATTATCACAACATATGATTTCATTAGATATACATAGTGAATCATATAACTCTAAATCATAATTAGCAAGTTCATATTTAAAACCTTTTAAGCAAAGGCTTTTAACAGTATTTAGTGCAAAAAAACTAGCAAATTTATATTTTATAGGTAATCTAATTGGCTTTTTTATACAAAAAATTAAAGAATTTTCATTTTCTATTTTTAATAGTGGATATTCTTTAAATAAACAAAGATTAGCTATAAAGTGTTCAATTCTTTTGCCTTCTATACCACCAAGCATAGTAACATCATTAGATAATTTAAATGCATATTTTAAAGCCTCTGCTGTATCTGTTAAATCTTTTATAGGATTAAGCTTAATTACTTTAGATTTTTCCTGTATAAGTATCAGTTCATCTTTGGTAACAGAATCAAAATCACCAATAGCTAAATTAACATAAATATTATTTTGATATGCAATGAGTGCTCCCCTATCAACACCAATTAAAAAATCAAAATCATTTAAATTGATATTAAATTTAAAATCTTGCATAATTAGTCCAATTTTCATAATTAACTCCTTTGGATCATTTGCTCTATCTGATGATAATTAAATGGTCCTTTAAGCTTATCAATAAGGTTACCATCACGAAAATATAAAATTGTTGGTAAAATATGAATTTGATATTTTTCTTTAACTTTATAATATTTTGATGTATTAACCTTTATAAAATTAATGTTGGAATGTCTTTTTTCAATATCATATAACATGTTAAGTGTAATATTACAATTATTTTGATATCCACCATATAGTAGTACAATTGACCTTCCTGTTGTAAAATCTTTTTTCGGATATTCCGTCAAGCTATCAACCTCTTATTTAAGATATACAACTGTACAGCCGTTTAGTCCCTCACCTTCACCACCAAAACGATAGCTTTTTACATAACTTGAAGTTTTTAGATATTTATATAAAGCTTCTCTTACAGCACCAGTACCAAAGCCGTGAATTATATTTACCTGAGGCATATTAGCTAAATAAGCATCATCAATAAATTTCTCAACTGCTGGTTTTACTTCATCGTAACGATATCCTCTTAAATCTAATGTCATTTTGGCACTTGAGGTTTTAGTTACAAGCACTGATGGTTTCTTTGCAGGCTTTTTAGCTTCTATTTTCCTATGCGAATCAAAGGAAATTTCATTTCGGTTAAATGACATTTCAAATTTTCCAACTCTAACCGTATATTTATCACCTTTAATTTTTAAAACCTCACCCGTAGTTTGATAGGATTTAATATATACATAATCTCCTACAACAATTTTTTCATCGAAAAGATTATCATCCTTCTTAAGAGCAGTTAAATTAGATATATCATGTTTTACACTAGCAAGTTTATGTTCTTTGAAATATTCTTCATCTTTAAGTTTATTAAGTTCTAAAATAATACTATTTGATTTTTCTTTTGCGTCTAAAAGGATTTGATTTGCTTCATCAGTAGCTTTTTTAATTATACTATCATAATTTGCTTCAAGTTCATGTTTTTCTTTATTCAAGGCATCAAGCTGTCTGTTGTATTCACTTATTTTATGCTCATATGTAGCTTTAATATTACTTATTTTCTCATTTTCTTCATCTATTTTATTAATTAAAGATGAAGTATCGCTCATTGAGTCATCAAATACGCGCTTTGCTTCCTCAAGAATTTCATCCTTAAGACCAAGTCTTTTAGATATTAAAATGGCATTAGAACGCCCTGCAACACCAATTTGTAGTTTATATGTTGGCAGTAAATCTTCCGTTTTAAATTCAACTGAAGCATTTATAATTTTAGGATTATTATAAGCAAATGCCTTTAAGTCAGAATAATGTGTTGTAGTAATTATTCTTCCACCTTTTTTAGTGAAATAATCTATAATTGCAATAGCTAAACTTGCTCCTTCTTTAGGATCTGTACCAGAACCAACTTCATCAAGTAATACTAACGAATTATACGTAAATTTATTAACAATATTGGCAATATTAGTCATATGAGATGAGAACGTTGATAAGGATTGTTCAATCGATTGTTCATCACCAATATCGGAAAATACATTATCAAATACATTTAGCTTTGTTCCTTCCTTACAGGGAACATAAAGACCTGATTGCATCATAAGAGTTATAAGTCCAACCATTTTTAATAAAACCGTTTTACCACCTGTATTAGGTCCAGTTATTATAATAGTATCATAATCTTTACCTAAGCTAACATCATTTTTTACAACTACTTTTTCATCAATTAAAGGATGAGCACCATTTTTTATTTCAATAATACCATCTTCATTAATAATTGGCTTCGTCATATTATGATTTAAGGCATATTTTGCTTTAGCAAAAATTAAGTCCAAACCTAATAAATTTTCATAGCTTAAAAGCATTTCTTCACTAATTGACGCAATAAGTTGAGAAAGACCTCTTATAATTTGTTCTTCTTCCTTTTTTTCTTCATTTTTTATAATTTCAATTTGACAGGTTATTTTATAAGCTTCTTCAGGCTCAATAAAATAAGTTGTACCAGAAGCGGATGAATCTCTAAGAATACCTTTAATCTGATTTTTATATTCAGCTTTAATTGGTAATGTTAAATGACCATCTCGTGAGGCTACAATTGTCTCTTGAAGCATATTAGCTTTAGATTGGAGACATGAATTCATAAAATTTCTTAAATGAGTTTCTTCCATTTTTAATTTTCTTCTAATTTTAAAAAGCTCCATTGAAGCATTATCATTTAATTTTAAATCCGGACCAATTGCACCAGTAATTTCTTCTTCAATTTTTTTGTTAGATGATATATTTTGAAAATATTTATCTAGATTAGGAAGTGCCATTTTAATTCCTGAAAGATCCTTATAATATTTTAAAACATTTCGGCTTGTATATAAAAATGATGCACAATCAAGTAATTCCTCACAAGTCAAAACGCCACCAATTTGACTTCTAATTAATGGATGGTATACATTTTTAAAACCACCTAAAGGAATTTCTTGAAGTTTAACGGTTGCATTAAATGCCTCTTCAACCTCATCTAGCATAGATTCAATTACACTAAGCGAACAAGATGGTGTGATCTCTTTAATTTTTTCCTTGCCAATATTTGTTTGACAATAAGGAATAATTTGTTCTAGTACTTTATTAAATTCCAGCAATTTTGTTTCAAAATACATATAAATTCCACCTTTTATTACTTTGAATTCCAATTATCGATAAAATTTTCACCTTTATAGCAATCAGGCTCATGTTTTATTAAATTTGGATTATCATCAAGATCACTTGTAACCTTATATAGCATAATAGCTACACAATTTGATAAATTTAGCGATCTAATTTTATCAGTTGTAGGAATTCGAAAACAGTTATCTAAGTTATCATGTAAAATATCATATGGTATTCCCGTTGATTCTCTTCCAAACATAATATAGATAGGTTTTGTTGAATCAACTTCTTTAAAATCAATTTCTTTAGGAGATTTATGACCATAGCGAGTTAAATAAAAAACAGCTCCATCAGGATTCTTTTTTAGAAAATCCGCATAATCTTCATAAACCTCATAGTCTAAATACTCAAAATAATCAAGGGCACTTCTTCTCAAATGCTTTTCATCAAGTGAAAATCCCAAAGGCTTTATCAAATGAAGCTTAGCGTCAAAGCCAACGCAGCTTCGCATAATATTCCCAGTATTTTGAGGAATTTCTGGACTATATAAAACAATATTAATTCTTTTCAATTTGCTCACCTGTTAATGTATAAGAATCCGCATCTAAAATTTTAACCTTACAAACGTCACCTGGCTTTAGTTCTTCTTTAGCTGCTACATAGATTGCTCCATCAATGTCATCTGGTGCAAAACCATAAGATCTTCCTGTGTACATATATGACTCATCATCATAATCTTCAATCATTACATCAAGAATACGTCCAATTTGCTTACGATTTTGTTCAAGTGAGATGTAAAATTGAGCTTCCATGACACGATTATAACGTTCTTGCTTTACATCTTCGGCAATTTGTCCATCATATGTTGCACCTAATGTACCTTCTTCAGGCGAATATGTGAAGGCACCTAGACGATCAAACTTAGTCTCTTTCATAAACTCAATTAAAGAATCTACATCCTCTTCGGTTTCTTGAGGGAAACCTACAATCATCGTTGTTCTAAAGATTGCATTTGGAATTTCTTTCCTTATTTTAGCAATTAATTCAACTAAGAAATCACGCATACCACGACGTTTCATAAGTTTCAAAATTTTATCTTCTGAATGCTGTAATGGAATATCAAAATATGGCATTACCTTAGGATTATTTTTTATAAAATCAATTAATTCATCAGTTACAATATCCGGATATAAATATAATAATCTAATTTTAAAGTTTCCTTCAATTGAAACAAGTTCCTTAAGAAGATCAACAAGTGCAAGCTTCTTATATAAGTCCCAACCATATTTAGTAGTGTCTTGACTAATTAAATTGATTTCATAAACACCTTCATCTACGGCTTGTTTAACCTCTGATTTTATATCTTCAATTGTACGACTTTTTAGTAATCCTCTAATTAAAGGAATAGCACAAAAGGCACATCTGTTTAAGCATCCATCAGAAATTCTAATATAGCGCATATAAGGCGGAGTTTTATAAGTTCTTCTTAAATGTGAAAGATGAGAAGTTGATGAGAATATAGTTTTATTAAATAAAACATTTAATAATTCAGCAATCCTATCATAATCCTTTATTGAAATAAATAAATCAACTTCCGGAAGTTCATCAATCAACTCATCCTTATAACGCTGTGAAAGACAGCCTAAAACAACAAGCTTTGAATCTCTTTTCTTATAAGAAGCTAAATCTAGTATTGTATTTATAGCTTCTTCACGTGCTGATTCAATAAAAGCACATGTATTAACCATTAATAAATCCGCATCTTCTGGATTATCAACTAAAATATTTTCTTTATCCTGCTGCATAAATCCGACAATCATTTCGGAATCGACTTGATTTTTAGCACAGCCTAGAGAAATCATATACATTTTCATAATTATACCTCTTTAAAAAATAGAATGGCATGCCATCCTATATATTATTTGAATCCAGAATAATTGTAACTGGACCATCATTTGTAAATGTGACTTTCATATCAGCACCAAAGGTTCCTTTTTCAACCTTTAATCCATATTCTTTTTCTAAAATTTCATTAAATTTATTATATAAATTATAAGCATTATCAAAGTCAAGTGCTTCAGTAAAGCTAGGTCTATGACCATTTTTGTTATTAGCATATAATGTAAATTGTGAAATAGATAAAACATCACCATTAATCGCTTTTAAATTCTTATTCATTTTACTATTTTCATCCTCAAATATTCGCATATTAGCTGTTTTATAAGCCATTTTATTTAATATTTGTTCATTGTCGCCCTTAGTAAAGCCAACAAGTATCATTATACCCTTATTAATTTTACCTACAATTTGTCCATTAACGCTAACACTGGCATCATAACATCTTTGAATTACAATTCTCATTATTGGTTATCCCTTTCAATATTATGAACTGCTTCAATTTTTTTCATATTAACAATCAAGTTATTAAGTTCATTTAAATTAGAAGTTAAAACCTTTAATTTAACAATAGTTTGAAGGTCAGGTGTATTAACCGCATTAATTGATGCAATTGACAAGCCAAGTGAATTAATACAAGTCATCAAATCACCAATTAAAGTATCCTTTTGCATCGCCGATACACGAATACAGGTTGGATATTTTCTTGAAATGTTTGTTGCCCAATCAAGATGAATTGTTCTTTCAAGTCCAAGATTTTTTAAGTTATTGCATTCACAACGGTGAACAACAATTCCATTTCCCTTTGTAATATATCCGATTATTTCATCACCAGGAATAGGATAGCAACATGATCCAAGCTTAATTTGCGGATTAGGAAGGCCATCAACTACAACACCTGTTTCCGAATTAGTTGTTAAAATCTTACGTGTTTTTTCCATTTGCTTTTGAAGCATATCTTCACTTGAAAAATTAGTTCCTTGAATTTTTAAGCAAACCGTTTTAGCTGAAAGCGAATTTTTACCTATTTCATAGTAGATATCATCAACTGTAAAAATATTATTCTTGTTAAAATTTTCCTTAACCCATTTATCATTTAAATCAAAAACAATTTTTTGGGTCTGCATTTCATTTTCAAGCTCTGACTTACCAACGGATACAATTACATCTCTATTTTGTTTATTTAGGAATGTTTTTATCTTATGCTTTGCATGATTTGTTTTAACAATATTTAACCACGATTCGGAAGGCCCAAAAGAATTTTTGTTCGTTTTTATAGAAACAATGTCAGCCGTTTTAAGTTCATAGGTTAGGGGAACAATTTTATTATTTACAATTGCTCCAACCGTTTTATTTCCTAAATTAGTATGAATTTTATAGGCAAAGTCAAGAGGTGTTGCACCTTTTGGTAGATCAATTACTTCACCAGTTGGAGTATAAACATAAACATTTGTATCTAGGATATCAGATTTAACACTATCAACAAGTTCAGAGGCATCTTCCTTAGAAACCTCACCTGAAACTTCGAGTAAATCAGCGTACCACTTAAGCTTTTTAGCAATTTCATATTGCTCACGTTCTTTTGAATATTGCACATTTTCCTTATAAGCCCAATGAGCGGCAATACCATATTCAGCTATTTTATCCATTTCTTCTGTTCTTATTTGAACCTCGAATGTTTGTCCACTAGGACCAATTACAGTTGTATGAAGTGATTGATACATATTTGATTTTGGAACGGCAATATAGTCTTTAAAACGCTTTTGCATCGGAGTGTAATGAGCATGAATTAGACCAAGAACTTGGTAACATTCAGCTACACTTCCTACAATGATTCTAATTGCATATACATCATATATATCTTCAAAAGCTTTATTTTGTGAAACCATTTTTTTATAAATACTATATGTGTTTTTAATACGTCCTTTAATTTGAAATTTCAAATGAGATTCTAACAGTAAATTTTTAACCTCACTAACTAAGGTTTCAATAATGTTATTACGTTTATCCTGACGTTCCTTAACAAGATTTACAATTTTAAAATACATTTGGGGATCAATATATCTTAAAGAACGGTCCTCAAGTTCAGCCTTAAGCTTGAACATACCAAGTCTTGAAGCTAAGGGTGCATAAATCTCAAGTGTTTCATTAGCAATTCTAACTTGCTTTTCAGGTGGCATAGAATCAAGTGTCCTCATATTATGAAGACGATCTGCAAGCTTGATAATAATTACACGTATATCGCTTGCCATTGCTAAAAGCATTTTTTGATGATTTGTAACCTGCTGTGCTTTAAGGGATGAAAACTGAAGTTTTGTAACCTTTGTAACACCATCAACCATTTCAGCAATATCTTCATTAAATAGTGTTTTAATATCATCTAGACTTGTTTCAGTATCTTCAACTACATCATGTAATAAACCAGCACATAAGGTATTAGGACCACAATTTAGGCCTGCTAAAATAGTAGTAACTGCAATCGGGTGAATAATATATGGCTCACCGCTTTTTCTAAATTGCCCAGTATGCTTCTTTAAGGCATATTCATAAGCTTTCTTGATTAAATTTAGGTCATCCTCCTTATGAATATATGTTTCAATTTCTCTCATCATTTTTTCATAAGAATATTCATATTTTCGATCAAGCATACTATCACATCCTAAAAAACAATAAATACGTTAATTAATCTCCATCGTATGACATTAATGTAAACACGTCATATCCCTTTAATAAGTCTCTTCCTTTAAGAGCGGGAAGCTCAATTGGACAAGCTATTCCAACTACCTTACCGCCAAGACGTTCAACAAGCTCAATGGAAGCCTTGACGGTTCCTCCTGTTGCAAGAAGATCATCAACAATTAAAACGCGATCACCATTTTTAACAGCATCTGCAAGCAAACATAAGGTGTTAGAACCATATTCAAGTGAATATTCTTCTTTAATAACCTCACGAGGTAATTTTCCAGGTTTTCTTACAGGAGAAAAACCAAGACCAAGCTTATAAGCAACAGGACAACCAAAAATAAATCCCCGTGCTTCTGGTCCAATAACGACATTAGCATTAATCCTTTTTCCATATTCTGCTATTTCATCTATACATGCATTAAATGCCTTTCCATCTCTAATTAATGGAGTAATATCACGAAACATTATTCCATCCTTAGGAAAATTTGGCACGGTAGTAACATAATCTTTAAAATTCATAATAAAACCTCACAATCAATTACAACTAATTATATCATAATTTCACTAGGAAAAAGAATATTATTTATTAAAAAAGCGAGGTTTTTTTATGTCAAATTTTAAAAATAATTTAAAAATATTAATAATAGTAACAATTTTAATTAAAATTATTGGCTTTACATATAAAATTTTACAAGCAAGGTTTCTACCTTTTGAGGTTCTTTCTACCATATCGGCTATTAACCCAATTATAAGCCTATCACTTATTATTTCTCAAATGTCAATTCCCCTTGTTCTTACATCATTGATTTCTAAAAAAATAAATCACAGGGCATATTATAATCGTCCTTTAATTTCAAAAGCAATTAGAATAAATCTCATTTCTACAAGTATTGTAATTATTATAATGTTTTTTATTTCAACCATTTTAAGTAACACATTATATAAAAATATCGATATTTTGACACCTATTTTAATTCTTTTTCCTTCCCTTTATTTTTCCAATATGTCCGCAATTATAAAAAGTTACCTAGAATCCCATGATAAATTTAAAAGAACAATCACAGCTAATCTTTTAGAAGCTATCATTAAAATTTCAAGCATATTAATAATTATTATTTTATTATCTCATCTAAATAGTAGACAAATTTTAATTATTACCTCAAGTTTTATAACATTCGGTGAAATATCATCATTTTTCTTCTTAATTTTAAAAGTTAAAAGGCTTACAAAGCTTTATCTTGTTAAAGAATATGATTCCACATCATTAATAAAACCAGGATTTACTCTTACTATTTTTGCATTAGTTTTTTCAGGATATCATTTTTTAGAACCCATGCTTTATTATTTTTTTACCGGACATATTAATATTGATTATAGTAAGACAAACTATATTTATACTTCAATTCATTCATACTGTCTTCCACTTTTTCAAATATCAGGGTTTATGACATATATTATAATTAAAATAATGACACCTGCTTTATCTAAAACGAATAATTTAGAGGAAAATATACCCATTTTAAATAAAATTTTTTTAACGCTTTTATTTTTTGAAGGATTAATTTTAATTATCATATTTAATTTGGGTGACTTTTTTTTGAAAATTGCATATAACAAAGAAAATCTAGGTTATATGATGAAAATACTATCACTTAGCACGTATTTAACATTCTTTTCTCCCATTATAACAATGTCATTCGAATCCCATTTAAAATATAAATTTCTTTTAAAAAACGCTCTTATTTCTTCAATATTAGGCCTTTTAACCATATCTATTTGTTCTTTAATAGGTAACATTGCCCTTTATGCTATTTTTATTTCAGGTATAATTTCAGATTTATCATATTATATTTTAAATATACTTGATTTTAAGAAGAAAACTACTCGCTTACCTTTTTCATATAGAAATTTTATTTTATTTTTTATACCAATTATTTTAACACTTCTACAATCAGTTTTAGGTTCAAGTTTTAGTCTTATTTGTATCATTATTTGTTATCTTTTTATTTCATTTATATTCTATTTAAACAAAAATAAAGAGCCTTCATTTATTTCTGATAAGGAATAAAATGCAATATCTTTAAGCTTAAGCTTTTTTTCGTTCAATCTTTTTAAAATATAATTTTTACTAAGTCCTAAAAGCTTAATATTTTCGTTTTCTAATTTACCACTTATAACAACAGGCAAAAATATTTCTTTATATCTTTTTTTAGAAAAAACCGCAAGAGTACCAGATGTTTCTAAAATTGCAAGATTAACCTCACTAATATCTAATATTCCTTCTTGATGAATTTGATTTAAAAGATCATCAATTGTATATGCTTCCTTTTTTAGATTATTGAATAAAATTTCTCCCTTATAAATTAAAATACGCGGACTTCCATCAATAAAGCTTCTTAAAGATGAGAATTTTAAAAGTAAAAAAGAAAAGCTTTTTTGAAGTATTAATAATAAAACTAAACAACAAATAGCTGGTAAAAATAATTTTTTTTCATCTATTCCCATTGCACCTATATCAGAAATTATTAAAATTATTGCTAGGTCAAAAACGGAAAGCTCGCCTACTTCCCTTTTTCCTAACAATCTAATTATAATCATTAAAACAATGAAAATGCAAAATGCCCTTAATAGAATCAGTATATATTCATTCATATTTTTTTACTCCAATCATAAGATTTAGTGGTGATATAATGTTTAAAAAATTTTTAATTTATTTAACTTTAATTTTAGTATTAACAGCTTTGGCAGCTTTTATTTACGCTTTTATCTTATATAAGAGTGAAAATGAATATTTGTACAATATCATCACTATATTACTAGGTGCTTTATTCTTTTTCTTAATTGGGAGTTCAACACGTGTTATAACCAATCAAAAATATTTATTATTTTCGCTTCTAATTTTTATAATTTTAAGTTTAATTATTTTTATCATAAAAACATTAACCTCAAAGACAACAGCTATACTTATTTCATATAAACAACTAATCAATTTATTTAGTACCATTAGTGGTTCTTTATTATTCAAAAAAAGAAAAGTATGATATAATAACTTGAGGTGTTATTATGGAACCGCTAGCACATAGATTAAGACCAACAAAGCTTTCTGATGTTATTGGTCAAGAATATTTAACTGGAAAAGATGGCATCATAACCAAAATGATTGAAAACAATCATCTACAAAGCTTTGTTTTATATGGTGGACCAGGTACGGGTAAAACTACTATAGGAAAAATAATAAAAGAAATGTATTCTTTAGAATCCTATGAATTTAACGCTTCTTCTGATTCTAAAGCCATTTTACAAGAAATTACTAATTTAACTAAATTTTATCCTAATGTTATATTAATTATCGATGAAATTCATCGTATGAAAAAAGATACGCAAGATTATCTTCTCCCTTATCTTGAAGATGGACGAATAACCATTATTGGTCTTACAACATCTAATCCTTATATTTCAATTAATAAAGCAATTAGATCGCGTCTTAATATCTATCAAATGAATTCAATTACAGAAAAAGACATTGTTAATCTTCTTAAAAGGACAATCAAGCTTGACGAGTTTAAAGATCTTCAAATAGATGATGAGGTCCTAAAGCTTATTGCGAATATGTCTGGGTGTGAAATAAGGACAAGTCTTAATATGCTTGAATCCCTAGAACTCCTTAAGGGACATGTAAGTATTAATGATGCTAAAAAGGTGTTAGGAATAAAAGCGATGCGCCTTGATTATGGTGAGGACAATTATTATGACCTTCTAAGTGCCCTTCAAAAATCAATTAGAGGTTCCGATGTTGATGCGTCACTCTATTATCTTGCAAGACTAATTCGTCTTGAAGACCTTGATATAATTACACGCCGACTAATGATTATTGCCTACGAAGATATTGGACTTGCGAATCCCCAGGTTGGTCCTCGTACATATTTAGGATGTCAAGCAGCTTTACATGTTGGACTTCCAGAATGTCGAATTATTCTTTCGGAGCTTGTTATTGATTTAGCATTAAGTCCAAAATCAAATACAGCTGAGGCAGCTATCGATAAAGCTTTGCATGATGTTGATAATGAGCCCCAATATGATATTCCCAAAAATATATTAAATCGTGAAATTAAAGGTGGCATTTTATATAAATACCCACACGATTATCCTGGTGATATTGTTTATCAAGAATATATGCCTAAGGAAATTAGGGATCATACCTACTATGAGGCTAAAGAAACAGGGAAATATGAAAGAGCATTAAAAGAACAAAATCAAAAAATCAAAGTTATTCTTAAAAAGTAATGCGATTAATTATCTTAAAAAAGTCAGATATTGAAAGAAACGGTGTTTCTAAATGTCTGATTTTTTCATTTTCGATTAATAAGGCTTCACCTTTATTAACTAAATTTAGAGCGATATCATTTTTGGTTAACTTAAGCGACATGCTTAAATCAGAAAGTTTAAAAATAACACGCACCATTTGATTAATATGAATCATTTCTAAATCTCTTACATCTCTTGTCATTATGAATATAAAAATACCGGTTTTATGTCCTTGCGAAATAAAAAAATTAAGTTTACTTAATGCATCACTATTTAAAGATTTAAGCGGAATATTAACGAATGAAAAAATAGGTTTAATTATATCAATTTTCTTTTCTAATTCAAATATCCTTTCGTTTGCTTCTAAATAATTTGATGTACCTAAATAATTTAAAATTTCGCATCTTCTTTCATATTCATTCGCAATACCACTAATTTCCGATTGAATTTTGGAAATTTCATTTGCATATTCAATAAAGCATGGTCCTTGAAAATATTCTTTATATTCATTTTTTAAATCCCATATTTTAATTATACAATCTCTTTTGTAAATTAAAATTATTGATGCAATTAAACATCTCACAAAATTTCTTAAGCCATATCCTTTTGATGCACATAATAAATATGAATTATAATTGTCAGTATCTAAAATTGTAATATCACCGTTAGGAAGTTGTCCTAGCGGAATTTCTTTTAAATCAGTACCTATTAAGGCTTTTTTTAGTGTATAAAGTTCTTTAAAGCGATTAGGATAATCAAAATAAATATTTTCACCATATTTATAAATTTGTGGATTTCCAATAATCTTAGCAATACCTTTAATCGTATCTTTAGATGCGTTTTGAATTACAATACTTGAAATAGTATTTCCAATATAACTTTCAATATATGATGAGATTGGATCATTTTTTAAAATATATTCTTTAACCTTAAAAGATAATTCCTTACTTATTTCAAGTTCTAAATTATGATTTGAGCTTGGCTTTATATCATCTAATAAATTAATCGTAGGATTTTTTCTTTTAACAGATTTTCGGTTATCATCAAATTTAGTAATTTTTCTTAAAAAAGATGATAATTTTGATTTAAACGATCGAAGCTTATTTCCACAAAAAATAATTTTTTTAAAGAAATCAGACACGGAATGATTACAAAGATTGGCACATCCTAAAATAATAAACGCAAGTGAAAACAAGATTACACCAGCATTACCTAAAATAAAAATAGTAATTTGAAACAAAAAAAGGCCAATAATTCCCCCACCAACGTAATAGTTTTTATCATAGGAGGCAAAGTAGGCTTTATATAATTTTAAAGACTCTAAAAAAACATTTTTAGGAGTTAAACCTAAACCATTATATATGGTTAAATGACTCATGAGTGTTAAACCTAAATAAATAAAAAGAAATCCTTGAAAAGTTATACTATGAAATTCAAAAGCTTTTTTCTTTATTAAATAATATATTTGACTAATAAGAAAAAAAATTAAAAGTAAAATTGTCCATTCACCAAATATTATTTTAAAAATAAGCATTCCATAATATCCTAAAATTCCTATTCCTGCCAATATTATTAATAACAATATGATTGAAATAAAGGATAAAATTTCCTTAAAATAATCATTATTATTAGATTCAATTATTTTTTTATCCTTTGACAATTTAATCACCCAATAGCATTATAAGCAAATGATTAAACTTAATTTGTAAAAAAAAGGCATAAAAAAAGACCAAACGGTCTTTTTACTATTTTACATCAATAATTTTTACTCTAAACTCTTTACCTTTTTCTGTAACAACAGTTAAAGTAGTTCCCTTATCATGGCCCATAATAGCCTTTCCAAGAGGAGATTCATTTGAAATCTTATGCTCAAATGGATCAGCTTCAATTGTACCAACGATATCATAAGATTCAGTTTTATTCATTCCAATAAACTCAATTGTAACATTCTTACCAGTAGTTACACGATTTGAAGAATCCTTAGTAATAATTTTAACATTCTTTAAAATTTCTGTAATTTCAGCGATACGAGCCTCAATACGACTTTGCTCTTCACGTGCTGCATCATAATCAGCATTTTCTGATAAGTCACCTTGGCTACGAGCATCCTGTAATGCCTTTATATTATTTGGACGATCAACATCAATTAAATGTTGTTTCTCACGTTCAAGATTTAAACGTCCTTCTTCTGTTAATTCATAATATTTTTTGTTATCCATAATTAACCTCCGGTTTTTTAGCAATTTATATTATACCTTAAAAGTATGAAATAAAAAAGCCTTTTTTTAAAAATAATCATTATATTGGATTTTTCTTAACATATGCTGATATCTTTTAGCATTAGGAATAACCTTATTTAATCTTCGATAAAACTCATCCTGATGATTCATGTATAAACAATGAGTAAGCTCATGAGCAATAATTAGTTTTATATATTCAAAATGATATTTACATATTGTAACAGCTAATGTTATCGAATTATCCTTCTTATTATATTTTCCATAAGCCGTTTTCATTGTATTAAAATGAATTGTTGGTGGAATTTTAATTTCCGGGAAAAAAGCTAATATTTTCTTATAATTATCATCTAAAAATTTTTTTAATAAATTTGCATAGTAATTATAAACAAGCATTTTATTATAAGAATAATCCATATTTGTTGTATGAATAATAATATTATCATTTATAAGCGACACATCATCAAAAGAATCTATTTTCGTTATAACAAGTCTTTCAACACCAAAAATATGAATACTAGGTCTTTTAGAAGTTATAACCTCTTCCCTTTTTATTTGAACTTTAAGTTTGGGGTATACACTTTCTAAAAAGCGGTTAACGTCCGCTTCATTAAATCGCTTAAAAGAATTTATTGTAACAACATTCCCCTTAGCTCTTAAATAAGTATGTTTATTTTGGGGCTTATAATTATAAATAAGCTCTAAATCTAAATCTTTATACCTATATTTCATCAACAGTGCGGATTAAATCATATGGCGAAAGTAAAAGACTTGTTTTAAAATAAATAATATCTTTAGGATGTCTACAGGCATCAAGGATATCGCCATCCTCATTATAACAATCTTCAATTTGAATAATTTCCTCTTTCATATGTGGTCCAAAAACTTCAAGTTTTGAGTGAGGAAGGAAAAAATTTCTTACCTCAATTTTGGCCATTTGTGTTTTTTTATCGTATTCAAGGACAATACCAACAAAATCTTGAGTTGGATTTTCACTTCGAGAGTTATAAAGCTGTTCACTAATATCTGTCATTCCTCTTAAAAAGCCATAGCTTGTAAGTCTATTTTCAGCTTTTTTAAGGAAATTCATGTAATAATCATAATCCTTAATATCCCCAGTTTTTTCATACTCATCAATCATCATTCGATAGCATTTAACAACGGTTGCAATATAATGAATACTTTTCATTCTACCTTCTATTTTTAAAGAGTCAACATGCGAGTCAAGAATTCCTTTTATATCGTAAATTGAGCATAAATCCTTAGATGACATTTGAAAATATTCACCATCAGGATTAATTTTTTCATTATCAATTAACAAATCATAATTCCATCTACAGCTATGAGCACACCCACCACGATTTGCATCTCTATTAGTCATGTTATTTGATAGCATACATCTTCCGCTATATGATACACACATACCACCATGAATAAAGGCTTCAATTTGAACATTAGATTTAGCTTTAATTTCCTTTATTTGAGGGATACTTAGTTCACGGCCTAAAACAACCCTTGTTACGCCAAGATTAGTCCAAAAATCAACCATTTTTGAATTTAAGGTTGACTCCTGGGTTGATACATGACATTCCATTTTAGTATGTTTAATTACGGCCTCAATCACAATCGGAGATGCACAAATAATTGCATCTACACCACATTTTTCAAGCTTCTTTAAATACTCAATAAGACCCTCAAGATCTGTCTCATGAGGAAGAATATTGCAAGTAACATGAATATGAGCACCATGCTGATGAGCAAAATCACAGCCTTCTTTTATATCCTCTAGAGTAAAATTTGACGCTCTAGAACGAAGTGAAAATTTTTCTCCTCCAATAAATACGGCATTAGCACCATACATTACAGCAATTTTTAATTTTTGTAAATCTCCAGCAGGAGCTAATAATTCTACTGACATTTTATCAACTCCTTTTGATAAATTGTATCTTCAAATTTAAAACCATCCTCAATATTTAAACCTAGCTTTGATATTAAAAGGCTACCTTCTTCTTCATTTATTTTATTATCAATAATTAGACGATAAATATTTAACACTTTAATATATGTCTCATTATCTATAAATAGAGAACTTACAATACCATATTTCAAATTTGTGAGACTTAAAAGCTCAGAAGAATTATTAATTATATAGGGTCTAAATAAGGCTGTTCCTCTTTCAGTTTCTATAATATGATATTTATCATGTCTTGTTTGTTCAATCAAATATGATTCATTATTGACAATTTCCTGCTTTTTATTTAAAAATTTTAAATACATTGAAATTAAATGGCGCTTAGAATGAAACATTAAATGATAACCAAATAATAGTTTTGTTGCACGATTAGGATACATATTAATCATTTTTAATTGATCATTTAAAGTAATCTCTTCACTTATTTTAGCACTATCTATGAATTTCAAATAGAAACCTAAATCATAGGAATTAGTTATAAGTGTATTAGGATCGTAAATTACTCTTTTTTGCATTTCAAGGTCTATAAAAATTTGAACAACGCCTAAATCAGAGCAAATAAAATCACAATTATATTCCTTAAAAAAACTAATAAACGCTGTGATTTGGGAAATTTCTTCATTTTCAAGCATAAAGCTAATATCAATAATTACTTTTTTATTTGTTGATTTTATTAAATTAATAATTTCTTCTTTATTTAAACCTAGAGTATTAAAAGAAGAAAAGTCGCTTGAATAAACGACTACTCCATCTGCAAGAGATAAAATTTCTTCTTTTCTTTCTAGATTATTTAATGTAGCAATAAGCTGCATATTCACACATCCATTCTAAAAGCGGAAATTACCCTTTCCTTTTCCTTTACCCATTTTTTGTTTAGGCATACCACCTGGCATTTGACCATTTTGAACCTGAGCTGCCATTCTTTGCATATCAGTTTCAGACATTGAAGACATCTTTTTCATTGTTTTAACTTGACTTTCGAGTAACTCACGAAGCTTATTGACCTCCGCAACACTTCTTCCTGAACCATTTGCAATTCTTAAACGACGAGATGCACTTTGATCAATTAGCTTAGGATTTTTTCTTTCTTCTTCGGTCATAGAAGATATCATAACCTCTAAACGATCAAATTCCTTACCATCAATCTGCTTCATCGCTTGCTTAACATTTCCAAGTCCTGGTAAAAAACCTAAAATTTTAGAAATACTTCCCATACGCTTAAACATCTTAAGCTGTTTAAGAAGATCATTATAGTTAAACTTATTACTCATTAGCTTTTCAGCCATGTCCATCATTTCATCTTCATCAACATTTTCTGTTACGGTATCAATTAATGATAAAACATCCCCCATACCTAAAATTCGGTCAGCTAAACGGTCTGGATAAAAAATTTCCATTTGGTCAAGCTTTTCACCTGTTGACATAATTTTAATAGGAACCCCAGTCATAGCTTTAATAGACAAAGCGGCACCACCACGTGTGTCACCATCCATTTTAGTAAGGATAATACCAGTTACATTTAATTTTTCATGGAATGAAAGTGCAACATTAACCGCATCCTGTCCTGTCATTGCATCAACTGTTAATAATATTTCATCAGGATTTGCGACCTCTTTAACTCTTACAAGCTCATCCATTAGCTCTTCATTAATATGAAGACGACCAGCCGTATCGATGATAACAAAATCACGACCTTGAGCCTGAGCTTCTTTAAGGCCTTCTTTTACAATTTTTTCAGCTCGTTCTCTTGTTCCCATATCAAACACAGGAACACCAATTTGCTTACCAATAGTTTGTAACTGATCGATAGCAGCAGGTCTATAAATATCAGCCGCAATTAAAAATGGTTTTTTATTGTACTTTTTTCTAAAGAATACCGCAAGCTTTCCTACAGCAGTTGTTTTACCTGCTCCTTGAAGACCAGCCATCATAATTACCGTCATTTTGCCTTGAGGCTTACAATTAATTTCTGTTGTTTCACTACCTAAGGTATTTTTTAATTCCTCACGAACAATTTTTACAACTTGTTGACCAGGATTTAAGCCCTTCATTATTTTTTCGCCATAAGCTTGTTCCTTGACTCTTTTTAAAAAGTCTTTAACAACTTTATAATTAACATCAGCTTCAAGCAATGAAAGACGAACTTCCTTAAGCATATCATCGATATCTGATTCGTTAAGCTTACCCTTACCGGTAACACGGCGTAATGCCATTTGTAATCTACTTGATAATGAATCGAACGCCATATTATCACTCCTTAATTATATTTTTTATAATCTCTTTTATATCATTTAAACTATTAAGCTCTAAGGCTTGATTTAAAAGTTTTTGATTTTTCAAATTATGTAATGAATTTTCATATTTTTCACATATGCTAATTGTCTTTTTTAATTGGTCAAAAACAGCATTTCTTGATATATTGTGTAATGAAGCTATTTCTTGAAGCGTCATATCACAATAGTAGTATTCCTCAAAATACATTTTTTGCTTATCCGTTAAAAGCTCATTATAAATATCATAAAGAGCAATAACCTCTTCTCTTTTTTCTAAATCAATCATTGAAGAAATCCGCAAACAATCCGTAAAGATATGATTCAATATCAAATACCTCTAGATCGTCTAATCCTTCACCAAGACCAATAAATTTGATAGGAATACCAAGCTCATTTCTAATTGCAAGGACAATACCACCCTTTGCCGTTCCATCAAGTTTAGTCAATATTACACCTGAAACATTTGTTGTTTCACTAAATACTTTAGCCTGAGTCATACCATTTTGTCCTGTTGTAGCATCAATTACAAGTAATGTTTCAGTTGGCTCACCAGGAGCTTCTCTTTCAATAACACGATTTATTTTAGAAAGCTCAGCCATTAAATTAACTTTATTTTGAAGACGACCAGCCGTATCGCAAAGTAGTACATCATAATTTTCTTGCTTTGCTTTATTAACTGCATCAAACATTACACTTGAAGGATCTGAACCGGCAGCCTTAGTTACTATCTCAACTCCAATACGCCTAGCCCATTCAGATAATTGCTCAATTGCACCTGCTCTAAATGTATCTCCTGCTGCAAGTAATACCTTTTTTCCTTCTTTTTTTAGTTTATAGGCAATTTTAGCAATTGATGTTGTTTTACCAACTCCATTTACCCCCACAAATAAAATGACATTAAGTCCATCATGCAAATTAAGGTTAGCATTAACGATTTCACCCTTAAGATATATTTCAAACATCTTATCAATAATCATTTCAGATAATAATGATGCATCACTAATTTTCTTATGATAAACCTCTTCTTTTAGCTCATCAATAAACTTAACAACAGTATCCACGCCAATATCAGCCATTATAAAGATTTCTTCAAGTTCATCAAATAAATCATCATCAATTTTAGTGTTATTATTTAATAGCTCATGTAAGGTTTTAAATGCACCTTCTCTTGTTTTATGAAGTCCTAGTTTATATTTTTTACTTTTTTCTTTTTCCTTTTTTGATTTAAATAAGCCAAAAAATGCCATAGAAATCCGCTCCAATCATGCTAGAAAAATTATATCATTTTTAGAACTACATTTCAAGAAAAAATAAAGATAAGAGATACACTCCTATCTTATCTTGTTATTTGGACATTCATTATTTGAACAATAAATAATTCCATCTTTATTTTTTAATAGTGGACTATTGCATATTTCACAATAGCCTCCGGTTGGAACATCAACAAAAAGTGCTTTACAGCGTGGAAATTGATCACAGGCATAGAATTCATTTCCTACCGTTTTACCACGTTTGGCAACACGCTTAACAATATGACCTTTACCACAAACAGGGCAAATTATATTAGGGTTAGAATCACAATGAGCACTACAATATAGCTTACCTTCCGAATTAATAAGCATTATTTGACCACAATTTGGGCATTTTTCATTAGTTGGTCGATCAGAATAAATATTTTTACACTTTGGATAATTTGAGCATGCAAAGAATAAATTTCCTTTGTTTCTACCTGTTCTAGCTACCTTTTGCATTATATGTCCTTCACCACATTTTGGACAAATAATACCTGTATCAACATTATCATTAGGATTTTCTTCAGCCTTTATATATTTGCAGTTTGGATAATTTGAACATGCTAAAAACTCACCATACTTTGATTTCCTTACAGCTAAAGGACTTCCACATAATGGACAAAGTTCATCTGTTAAAACAGGTTGTGCCTTCTCCATGTTTTTCCATGCATTTTCATAAATAGGTAAAAATTCATTATAAAAATCGCGAAGCTCTTGTTTATAATCATATTCACCCTTTGAAATCTTATCAAGCATAGTTTCCATATTAGCTGTGTATTTTACGTTAAAAATCTGGTAAAAATATTCATTTAAAACTTTTGATGTTATAAGTCCTTGCTCAGTAGGGATTAAAAACTTCTTTTCAACAGTAATATATTCTCTTTCCTTTAAAACTGACATTGTAGTTGCATAAGTTGAAGGTCTACCAATACCAAGTTCTTCCATTTCTTTAATTAAAGAAGCTTCTGTAAAACGTTGCTTAGGCTTTGTAAATAATTCTTCAATTTCAACATCTTTAGCCTTTAAAGCCTCATTTTCATTAAAATTAGGAAGATATTTGTTTCTATCATCCTCGTCAATACCATAAGCTTTTAAATAACCATCAAATACTAATGTTTGACCTGTTGCCTTCCAAATGGTTTCATTATTGTTTAGTAAAACAGTCTCTTTTTTAAATTCAGCTGGGCTCATTAAAGATGTAATCGTACGATTATAAATTAACTTGTAAAGATTATATTCCTCAGGTGTAAGATAACGCTTCATCATTTCTGGAGTACGATTAATAGATGTAGGACGAATAGCCTCATGTGCATCTTGCGCAAGCTTTTGTGTTTTAATATGAGTATGTCCTAAATAATTTATTCCATATTGATTCTTGATATATTCTGATGCTTCGCTAACAAAAATATCTGCAAGTCTTGTTGAATCAGTACGCATATAAGTAATTAAACCGACATGCTCATCTCCTATTTTTTTACCCTCATACAAGGCTTGAGCAATTCTCATCGTTCTTGATGATTGAAAATTTAATTTATTAGAGGCATCCTGTTGTAGGGTAGAAGTTGTATATGCAGGCTTACTTTCACGCTTGAAATCCTTAAATTCAATACTTTTTATTATAAAATTTGGATTTAGTGATTCTTTAATTTCATCAGCAAGATCACGTGATAAAATACGATCCTTATTACCTTTATAGCTTACTAAATCAGCACTAAATTCATCAAATATGGCTTTAAGCTCATAATATGGTGTTGAGATAAAAGCCTTTATTTCTTCTTCAAGATCACAAATAAGTTTAAGTGCTACAGATTGTACACGACCTGCTGATTTTGATTTAATCTTTGATTGTAAAAGCTTAGAAACTTTAAAACCTATAATACGATCAAGCATTCTTCTTGTTTCCTGTGACTTAACCAAATCATAATTAATCTTACGAGGATGTAAGAATGCTTCCTTTATAGCCGGTTTAGTTATTTCATGAAACTCAATACGTTCATAATCATTATCTGATAAATTCAAAACCTCTTTCAAATGGAAGCTAATTGCCTCTCCTTCACGATCGGGGTCGGTTGCAAGAAAAACATGACTATTTTTAGCCGCCTGCTTTAATTCTTTAACAAGTTGAGCTTTTCCTTTAATAATTTGATAATTTGGTTTAAAATCATTTTCGATATCTATTCCCAGTCCATCCTTGCCAGTTGTGGCTAAATCTCTAATATGTCCAAGACTCGACATAACCTTATAATTTTCACCCATATAGGATTCAATTGTTTTTGATTTAGATGGTGACTCTACAATAATTAGATTCTTCATTCAATCATCTCCATAAAAATATAATACATTTAATATAATTTAAAGTCAAAAGCTTTTTTTATCTAATTCTCTATTATTATATATATAATAATAAAATTTTATCTTAAAAAAAGAAAATTCTAGTTAGAATCTTCTTCAAATAAATCTAAAGTAAGCTGCTTCGTGTAAAACTTCTTTACCGGTGCAAAACTTTTACGATGAATTTCACATGGACCATATTTTTCTAAGGCTTCAAGATGCTCTTTTGTGCAATAGCCTTTGTGATGCTTAAAACCATAATTAGGATATTTAATATCCATTTTATCCATATATTCATCTCTTGTAACCTTAGCAATTATTGAGGCTGCACCAATTGAAGCTGATAAAGCATCACCATGAATAATTGAAGTGTGAGCAATAGCAAGTTCACGAAGAGGCATAGCATCAATTAAAACATGCTCGGGTTTAATTTTTAAGCCTGAAATTGCTTCAAGCATTCCTTTTTTAGTTGCTTCATAGATATTAATTTCATCGATAACACGCTCGTCAATAAAAGAAACATTTACCGCAAGGGCTTCATTTAAAATAATTTTATAAAGTTCATTTCTTTTTTTTAGAGATAGCTTTTTTGAATCATTTATTCCTTTAATTCTTAAATTTAAAGGTAAAATTACTGCTGCTACAACAACTGGTCCTGCAAGGGGTCCTCGTCCAACCTCATCAACACCAGCAATATATTTTATTCCTAAATCCTCAAGCTGTTCTTCATATTGATATAAATTAACATTATTTTTAGTTGGCACTTTCAAACGTCATCGCTCCAATCCTATTACTTCTAATGTCATTCATTACAAGTGTAAATACTCTTTCATAATCATATTGATTTCCTTTTAATAAGCATCCTCTTTTTTGAGCAATTAGGGTTGCGATTTCCATTCCATCTGTATCACCAGAAAACTCATCTATACTTATTCCATATCTTTTTTCAAGTAAAGAAGGATACTTTTTTTCAATAATTCTAAGAGCATATAAGCAGACCATATGTAAGTCAACTATTTCATCCTTAATCGAACCACATATAGAAAGCTTAATACCAACATCCTGTGATTCAAACTTAGGCCATAAAATACCTGGAGTGTCTAAGAATTGTAGGGAATCTGATATTTTTAACCAACTTTGAGCCTTAGTTACACCAGGTTTGTCTCCAGTTTTAGCTACTTTCTTTTTTGCCATAGAATTAATAAATGTTGATTTACCAACATTAGGAATACCAACAACTAAAGCACGAAGTGACTTATTTACAAGACCTTTTTTAGCATATGCTTCTAATTTCGGTGCCAAAATTTTTTTTATGAAAGGTTGAATTTGCTTCATATTATAGCCAGAAATTGAATCTATATCTAAAGCATATATATCATCACCAGTTAAAGCATTAATCCACGCCTTGGTTTCTTTTGGATCAGCTAATGTAGCTTTATTTAAAAGAATTAGGCGAGGTTTATTTTTCAAAATGTCATCAATCATTGGATTTTTACTTGAACTAGGAATTCTCGCATCACGTAGTTCTAATACGATATCAACAAGTGGTAAAACTTCTGCTATTTCTCTTTTGGCCTTAGCCATATGGCCAGGATACCAATTTATATTTGTAGTTGTAACTCTTTTTTCATCATTTTCCATCTTCAAGCACTTCCTAACCTCTAAACTAATGTAGCCGATTCAACCTTAAATGAACCACAGTCAATAGTAAACATAATATTTTTTAAACTAACATAGTATTTTTTATTATTTATAATAACTTTAGAGTCATTATTTAAAATAATACCTTTAAGATAAGCTAAAGGATCATCATAAATATTTAAGCATCTTTTAATTTTATTAATACTAAGTTCTTCGATATGTATTAAGTCTATACTATCTTTTAAAATTTCTTTATCAATTATATTATTCATATTTATTCTTTTATTTTCTTTTTAGGAAATCCAAAATTACCTTCTTTTGAATAATATCTAAAAATAACCTTTCCCTCAATATCATCATTATTAATCGCACCAATATATCTTGAGTCAATGGAATTATATCTGTTATCCCCCATTACAATTGAAAACCCTTTTTTTAGAATGCCATTTTCAAGAATACTTTTTGATTCATAAGATGTCATCGTCTTAAATTGAATATTATTTACAGCTGTTGATACCTTTGTATCATTAACATAAAAAACTCCATCAATAAATGAAACCTTATCTCCTTCTTGTGCTACAACTCGTTTGATAAAAAATGTTTCTTCTTTGTGGAAACTGTAATGCTCATTAACATCAATTATAACAACATCATCTCTTTTAGGTGAGTATCCAATATGCCAAACTAAAAGTTTATCCTTATTATAGAATGATTCTTGCATAGAACTGCCAGATACCTCGGTTGGTACAAAAATAAATAAGATTATAAATAAGATAAGATTTATAGTTACAAAACAAAAAGATATTGTATCATAAATTGAATAAATCTTAAGTTTTTGGCCAAGAGAAATACTTGACCTTATAAAATATGATAAGAAAAGCAAAATAGCTAAAATAGAAAATCCTAATATAATAAATAGTAAAGAAGGAGAAATAAATGCAAGCTTATTAACATCATTAATTAATATTAAGGAGCCAATCAAAATAATTAATAAAATACAAAGCTTAGTAATGGTATTTGATAAAATATATGGCTTAAAATCACTACCAATTGCTTCATCCTTATTACTAATCATTTTACGAATCATTTTCCTATTTTTCATTAAATTTCTCCTTGCATATTCATATTATTTAAAATTTATATATTTTTATTCTTCTCTTTCAAATAGTTCATTAATTTGGTCTAAAGTCATTAAAACTTCACGACCCTTTGTTCCAGCTTTACCAGATACAACACCCATTTCTTCAAGAGCAGATACAATACGAGATGCACGGTTAAAGCCAAGATTAAATTGTTGCTGTAATAGATTTACTGAGCATGTTTCAGATTCAATAAAGAAACGTGCGACTTGATATAATAATTCAGCTGACTCACCATTGTTTTGGGGAGAACCAAACGAATCATTTTCAAATTTTGCCTTTAATGCATCATGATCCATTAAATAATCAGGTTGTGCTTCCGCTTTAATAAAATCTGTTACATAATCAATTTCCTCATCAGGAATAAAAGAACCTTGAAGACGTTCAATACCAACGTTTTTAAGAAGCATATCTCCTTTTCCAAGTAATGCTTCTGCTCCACCCTCATCAAGAATAGTAAAAGAGTCCACTTGAGCAGTAACACGGAAAGCAACTCGCGTCGGAATATTATTCTTAATAGTTCCTTTTATTACATCGGTAGTTGGTCTTTGGGTAGCACAAATTAAATGAATACCAGCTGCACGTGCTTTTTGTGTTAAACGTTGAATTGAATCTTCAACATCAGAGGAACAAACTTGCATTAAATCAGCCAACTCATCAATAATAATTACAATATACGGAAGTTTCTTCATTGAAACATCTTGCTTACATTTTTCATTATAATCTTTAATACCACGTGCTCTTACACTTGCAAAAGCACCATATCTACGATCCATTTCATCACATGACCATTTTAATGCCTCTGATGCCGTTTTAGGGTCAGAAATTACAGGCGTAATTAAATGAGGAAGATCGTTATAAGTAATTAACTCTACTTGTTTAGGGTCAACAAGAATAAGTTTTAATTCATCAGGTCTATTTTTAAGAAGTAAGCTTACAAGAATGGTATTGATACATACAGATTTACCACTACCTGTAGATCCTGCGACAAGTCCATGAGGCCATGATGAAATATCACTAGTAATTATATTACCATCAATATCCTTTCCTAAAGAAACATTTAATGGTTTGCCATCATTTACGAAATCCTTGGTAATAATATCTCCAAACCATACCGTTTCACGTTTGTCATTAGGAACTTCAATACCAATTGTTCTTTTACCAGGAATAGGTGCTTGAATACGGATTGCAGTAACGCCTAAATTAGCCTGGAATGTATCTTGTAGGTTAGCAACCTTTTTAACATTAATACCATTTTGAAGTAGTATTTCATATCTTGTAAATGTTGGACCTTTAGTAAAATTAACTACTTCACCAGAAATATCAAATGATTCAAGTGTTTCATTAATAATTTCCTTCTTTTCCGTAACCCACTCAGGCAATTCTTCTAAAGCTTCAGGTGTTCGTTTAAACTTATCAATAGGTGGGAAGATATAATTTTTATAAGGATTAACACTATCAGGTATTTTTTGACTGACTGTTTCTTTTTTGGCCTCAGGAACCATTTCTACCTTTTGAGGTTCAACTTGTATTTCTTCTTTTTCTAAAATAGGCTCAGGTTCTTCAGGCTCTCGTTCAATAAAAGGAGTACCTTGCATTTTGGCTGCTTCTTTTTCTTCTTTTGTACGTTTAACAATATTAGTGAATGTTTGAGGTTTTGTAGATTCAAAGAACTCATCTTCATCATCAGTAATTTCAATTGTAGGATGAAGGGCTTCTATTTCATCAATATTTGCGTCTTCAGTAACATTTTCATTAACTATATTATCATCAAAATTAAAGCTAAATCCTGAATCATTTTTAGTCTCATCATTGATAACTGGCGTACTTTGAGCTTGTTCTAATATTTCATTTTTTGTCTCACAAGCCTCTTTATCTTTTATAAATGAAAAGCTAACAGGAGTTTCTTTTGTTTCTTGATGTTTAACTTTATTTACAGTGATTTTCTCACCATATACCTCTTTTGCAGTATCAAGATTAATTTGTTGAAATTCTGGAAACTTTGTCCCATATTTTTTCATCAATTCATCTTCTGATATTTTTTTATTTTCTTTACTACGATAATTATCATAAGCTTTTTTTACATCAATTCCTTCAGAGGCATTATCATGATATGTTGATACATCTTTAATACCACTTCCATATAAAGAAGATGCAAATTCACTTTTCTTAAATGATCCTCGTGAGGTTTTAAGGCCTGCAAGAGAATCCTCAATTTGTGGGATAACAAAGCGAGTTTTTACATTTTCAAGAACAGGCTTTTTTTTCTTAGAATTAAACATAATTATAAACTCCTTACATCTTTTTTCTTAACTTACTAAAAAAGGAACGCTTATGATGCGCAATCTCCTTAGGTGCTTCAATAGCCGCATGCTCATTTTCTTTAGGTGCATCCTCTTCAATTTCAGTTATATCATTTTGAATATCATTAACTAAATCTTCTATACCACTATCAATTTCAACAACCTGGTCAAAAACAGCCTTTGAATATATCTTATAGGTTTCCTCACCACAGGTTGCAATTACAATCATACATAATTTTTTTATAGTAAAATCAATTGATTTATTTACGACAAACTTACGAGCCCAATAAACCGGATTGACAACATTAATCACTGATTTAGCAGCATTAAAGGCTTCAATAATTTTATATTTTTTAGTGGCCTTTACAATTGAATTAGCTTCAATTTTTTCTTTTACCTCAGTCATACCAATAATTTGGGATACTTTAAAGCGGCGAAAAATTCTTAAGCCTCTTGCATCAAGTATTTCATCTAAGCGATTTGATATATATACAGTAAGCATTAATACTTCATCAATTGAAAGTTCATAAAGCGGTCTTTTCGATTCCGGAAAATATTTTTTAGCAATATTCATTACAAGTTCAACTGATAAATCCTTACAATAAGCAATAGTTGAATTTGTCCCTTTAAGGTTTTTATCCTTAAATTCCTCTTGAGCCTCATGAATCATTTGTTTAACTTCTTCGTCAGTTATATTGTTAGCCTTTGTTTTAACAATAAAAGGTTTTTGTCTTGTTGTTGCAAGGACAATAATTAAATAAACTAATGCTGCAATAGCAAGTCCAGCACCTAAACCAATTAAAAAGCTAAAAAGGATAGGAAGGCTAAATTGAATTGCAAAGATACTAAACATTTTATCTTCCTCCTTATATCACATATTATACAATAAATTATCAATTTATTAAAGATTTAAATTGCATTTTAAATAAAAGTATGCTTTAATAATCAACAGGAGCTGTTAGTTAATGGAAGGCTATGTTATTGTAATTGATGTAGATGGAACACTTCTTCCATCTAGTAATGAAATAGATAATGATTTAATTAATGAATTGAAGCATTTTGAAGAAAAAAATACTATTGTTCTTGCAAGCGGTAGAGGCTATCATGATTTATCTCTTATTCATCAAAAATTAAATTTAAAAGGACCAATTATTTCATCAAATGGTGCATCTTTAGACTTTTTTGATGGTAAAACAAGTGTTACAATGGCAATAAGAAACGAAATTATAAAAGATATTTTTTCTAAAAATCGTGATATTATTGAATCGGCTTATTTTTCTTACAAGCAAAAATTATTTATTTTTAATAAGCTTGAAAAGCTTAATTTTTTATATAAAATTAAAACTGAATCCGAAATTATTGAAGGGCCGTTTGATGAAGTAAATCTTGATCATCCTAATTCTGTCTATTTCATTTTGAAAAACGATTTAAAGAATAAGTTTTTTGAATCTTGTAAAAAATATGAAGACGAAATTGAAGTGAACGAATTTGGACATGATAGATACGTATCAATTGTTACGATTAACCTAAAGCATACTGACAAAGCCTATGCTATTTTAGAGCTTTTAATGATATTGAATAAAAAAGAATCTGATACAATCATATTTGGAGACAATTATGCTGATATTAATATGCTTAAGCTAAATGGAATAACAGTTGCCATGGCAAATGGTATTGCTGAGGCTAAAGAAGCTGCTAAATATGTTAGTGAATATGATAATAATCATAATGGTGTTACTCTATTTCTTCATAAAATTGAAAAAGGACTTTAAAGTCCTTTTTTTAATCCATAATGCCAGCCATTTTAAGTAAATAAATAGCATTTCTTGTATTTGATACTCCTTCTCTTATGGTATAATCAAAAGCAATTTTATCATCTACATAATGCTCAAGAAAATAACAATTAGATACTCCTTCGATTTGGCATAATTCAGAATCATGGGTAGTTATAATTGCATAGCTTCCTGCTTCAATTAACTTTTTCGCAAAAGCGGTTGCACCTGTAATTCTATCTTTAGTATTAGTACCTTTAAATATTTCATCAACTAAAACTATCATTGGTTCTTTTGTTTTAATGTAGGCACAAATATCCTTAACTCTTAATATTTCGCCATAGAATGTAGATATATTATTATTAACATCGTCCACTACCTTCATAGATGTAAAAAGTTTGCAAATTGGTGCTTCAAAATGCTTAGCACATACGAAAGCTCCACTTAAAAATAAAATATAATTAACACCAATTGAACGCATAAATGTTGTTTTACCACTCATATTTGAGCCCGTTATAATATTAGTACCTTTAAAATTAAAGCTATTTGCTACGCAACGATTTTCTTCAATTAAAGGATGCTTAATTTCATCAAAACTAAATTTAGAAGAAATTTCAGGTCTACTTCCATCCTTAACTATTTCTATCGTTGCTAAACTCATTAATTCTTCAAAATGACCAATAGCTACAATTGCATTTTTAAAATCATTCTCATATTTATTTTGCCATAAAATAAAAAGATATACTAAGATTCCATCAAGAAGTAAAATGCCATTAAACAATACCTGAAATATAATATTATTACGACTATTTAAAAATCCAGATAAAACTTTAAAGCTTTTGATTGATTTTGCATTTAAATTATTTATATCTTTTTGATATTCATTTAAAAGCTTAGAATCATATTTTTTATTTTGAATTTCATTAAGTAAATAATTATATCCATAAAAACTAGTATTAATTTGTTGCATCGCACTACCTAGTCCATCAGCCTCTTTATAAAGAAGCTTCCCTAAGATATAGCCTATAAAAATTACAATCACTGGAAAATAAACGGGCAAAAACTTTAAAATGGATAAAATAATTGATGAAACAAATAATAAAATATAAATTATATTAATAAAAAGTTTATTAGTATTAAAATTAATATTATTACTTAATAAATTAAAAGCATTTTCTAATGAAGATATCTTCTTTTTATCATTTTCTTGTGAAAATTTTATGGCCATACCTTCAATTGCAATTGTATCATCAAGTCTAGATGCTAATTCATGAATCGCTTCTTGTCTTGTTACTAAATCTGCTTCGGAAATTATATTAGATTTTAATGAATCACTTAAAAATTTTCTTCCATATGGTGTTTTAGCAAATGAAAGATAACCAAAAAGTCCACCTATACCATATATATCTAAATCTGCTTCAAGAAATAAATCGCCTTTTAAATCCTGACCTCGATCACTACTTCTTTTATAGGAATCATCAAAACGAGCTAAATACTCATTTAAAATGGTAACTTTAAAATTCGTATCATCTACTACCTTTAAATAGCGATGATGATACCATGAAACAACTACAAAAGAAATAAATGATAATGCTGGAAAAATAAATACAAAACCTTTTTTTAAACAAGCAAGAATTAATAGGCCAACAAAAACAACAAATAAAATTAAACGAATTGTTGAAATATTATTTTTAATTTTTGTATTTTTTTCAATTATTTGTTTATAATTTTCTTTTAGTTCTTCTAATTTGTTTTTTTTCATATAATCTCCTTAATAACCTCATTTATCATATTATAGTCATAGCCTCTAGATATTAAATATCGCTTTAATTTCATTATTTTTTGATATGCATCAGATTCCTTTATTAACTTTATTTTTTTTTGACTTTGCTTTAGACATGAAGCTTTAATATCATCCTTATAATTAATAAAATCAAATTCTTCTATAATATTTTGTGGAATACCACTTTGTTTAGCTTTATTTATAATATAAATTGGCCCATAGCCAATCCTTATATAATGACTAACATATAAATCAAAATATTTTTTGTCATCTAAAAGCTTGTGGCTAATAAGTGCTGATACAATTTTTGAAGAAATTTCATCACTTGCACCTTTCTTCTTTAAGTAATTTTTAATTTCGCCAGATGATTTGATATTTCTTTCTAGATAAGTTAATGCTATATCATAAAAATCATAATAAGAAATATCTGATATAATGTCATCTAATACTTTATCATTTTCAATAACATATCCTTTTATAAGATGATAATTTAATATTAAATTTTCGTTTACATCATATTCCTTCTCATTTAAAGTGACAATATAACGATTTTTCTTACCCTTTTGTAAATCATTAACCTTAATCATAATAACCTATAACTTCCTTTGTTTGACTCATAAAAGTAAATGCATCTTTATCTATTTCATGAATTTTATCCTTTAATATGTAAGTTTCATTATTATCTAAAGTACAAATAAGCATTACAAGCTTATTGCCAGTATAACCGCCTCTTACATCACATTCTGTCACACCACGTTCGATTAAATCAAAAATCATTTTCTTCATTTCTTCAGGTTTTGATGTAATAATATAAGCAGTTCTTCTTGACTTGGCATTTAGAGCTATATAATCTACAATATATCCAAGTAAATATACACAAATTAAGCCATAAACTACTCCTTCAATGCCATAAATAGAATTATTTGGTCTAATAAAAAATCCTGAAATTAAAATTATAACCCAATCAGTTAAATACATTGTTTTAGAATATGGAATATGTAAATATTTAGTCATTATTTTTTGAAAAATATCCATTCCCCCTGTGGTAGCATTAACTCTAAAGCATATACCAAGACCAGCTGCCATCAAAACACTTGACACAAGCATTGATATAAAATACCAATTATTAGGATTAACGCCCTTTAAAATTATATCTGGTTCACAAGTCTTCTCAAGAATTAGAATAAAAGTTGGTGATAAAACAGATGCATAGCATGTTTTAAAAAAGAAATCCTTACCAAGTAAAAATAAACCTATTAACAATAAACTTATATTTAGAATATACATAAGTATTGAAGGTGGGAAAGGTAAAAATGGTTCAAGCATAATCATAAGTCCAGTAACACCACCTGTTACAAGCTTAGATGGTTCCAAAAAGAAATAATATGCCACTGAAATTAATAATACCCCAATTGTAATCCATAAAAAAGTCCAAAGCTTTTTTTTCATTTTAACCCCTCGCATTCATTTTTAAATATGCCTTAATAAATTCATCTATTTCACCATCCATTACAGCTTGAATATTTCCTGTCTCATAATCTGTACGATGATCTTTTACAAGCGTATATGGGCAAAAAACGTAGGATCTAATTTGCGAACCAAACCCAATATCCATTTGTTCCCCTTTTAATTTTCTAATTTGTTCTTGTTCTTGTTGAATTTTAAGCTCTAAAAGTTTAGATTTTAATACCTTTAGTGCTATTTCCTTATTTTTAATTTGACTTCTTTCATTTTGGCATGTGACAACCGTATTAGTTGGGAGGTGAGTAACTCTTACAGCCGAATAAGTTGTATTAACACCCTGACCTCCTGCTCCTGAGGAACAATAAGTATCAATTCGGATTTCTTCATCATTAATTACAATATCATTATTATTTTCAATTACAGGGGCAATATCAATACTTGCAAATGATGTATGACGACGCTTATTTGCATCAAAAGGTGAAATACGAACAAGACGATGAACTCCTCTTTCTGATTTTAAAAGTCCATAGGCAAAGGGGCCTGAAATTTCAACGGTTGCTGATTTAATACCAGCTTCGCCTGGTTGATAATCAATTGTATTAAACTTAAATCCCTGTCTTTGACAGTATCGCTGATACATTCTATAAAGCATTAAAGCCCAGTCCATTGATTCCGTACCGCCGGCACCAGGATGAAATTCCATAATTACACCGCTATTATCATATTCACCTGATAACGTTATTCGAATTTCAAGTTCTTTCATTCTTTTTTCAAAAGCAATTATTTCATCCTCTAAAATTTTAGCATATTCTGGATCATCGATTAATTCTAAAGAGTCCTTCATATCGGACAATTTAGAGGACATTTCATTATATATTGAAACATTTTCTTTTTTACTATTATAGTTTGCAATTATTTTATTAGCATTTTGAGGATCATTCCATAAATTGGGATCTTCAACCTTTTTAGCTAATATAGGTAATTCATTATTAAGCTTTTCAATATTTAATGATTGATATAAATCATCTACCTGTTCACTAAATGTTGCTAAATACTTATTAATTTCGTATTTTTCCATATAATACCTCCATTATAGGGAAAAAAGCTCCAAAGAGCTTTTTATCTTCCATGACAATATTTATATTTTTTACCCGAACCACAAGGGCATAAATCGTTTCTTCCAACTGTTACAAGGTTCTTTTGTGGTGCACGTTTTATTTCTCCACCCTTTGAATCATTAGTAACAGTATTTTTATTTACTTCCTCACGTTCAAGATTAGACCTAATTTGAGCACGCATTAAATACTTTAAAACATCCGTTTCAATGTTTCGCATCATTTTATTAAATAGTTCAACACCCTCTTTTTGATAAATTTGGAATGGGTTTTGTTGAGCATATGATTGAAGTGAAACACCTTGTCGAAGTTCGCTCATTTTATCGATATGTTCAGTCCAATGAGTATCAAAAACTCTTAAAACGACAACCTTTAAAAATTCTTGATAAATTTCATCTTCGAACATAGCTTTCTTCTCTTCAAGCTTTTTAAATGCAATATCAGTTAAATAATCACAAATTTGATTTTCATCTAAAGTTTGAATAACTCCAATATCAACGGCACCTTGGCCAAAGAATTGATTATTAAACTCTTTTGTGATTTCCTCATCATTGATATTATATTTTCCATGACCTACTTGCTCCATATGAGCAAATGCAGCATTTTCAACTCCCGCCTTAATTAAATTGTTAACAATTGGCTCAATAGTTTTATCCTTTATAATATGCATTCTTTGATCATAAAATAATTCACGTTGCTTACGAATAACATCATCATATTTTAAAACATTTTTTCGTGAATCATAGTTAGCACCCTCAATACGAGTTTGAGCATTTGTTACAAGCTTTGTAAACATTTTTGATTCAAGTGGAAGAGATGTATCGCCACCATTTGCAAGACGAATTGCCATATCGATTCTTGACTTGAATGTATCACTACCAAAACGCTTTAACAAATCATCCTCAGATGATGTATAAAAACGAGAATATCCAGGATCACCTTGACGTCCAGAACGTCCTCTCAACTGATTATCAATACGACGAGATTCATGTCTTTCAGTACCAAGAACACATAATCCACCAAGTTCTCTTACACCTTCACCAAGCTTAATATCAGTACCACGACCAGCCATATTAGTTGCAATAGTAACCGCATTTTTTTGGCCAGCAACAGCAACTATTTCAGCTTCACGAGCATGATTTTTAGCATTTAATACTTCATGAGGAATTCCTTCATGCGTTAATCTTTTGGAAATAACTTCAGATGATTCAACAGAAACAGTACCAACAAGAATTGGTTGACCAGTTGCATGACGTGCCTTAATCTCCTCAACTAATGCATTAATCTTAGCTTCCATTGAACAATAAAGTAAATCTGGCATATCCTTACGAATAACTGGCTTATTAGTAGGAACCTCAACAACATACATATTGTAAATATTTCTAAATTCCTCTTCTTCAGTTTTAGCTGTACCAGTCATACCAGAAAGCTTTTTATACATACGAAAGAAATTTTGGTAGGTAATGGTAGCTACCGTTACAGTTTCTTGTTTAATTTCAACGCCTTCCTTAGCTTCTAGTGCTTGATGTAAACCCTCACTATATTGACGTCCCTTTAAAACACGTCCAGTAAATGAATCAATAATTACTACTTCGCCATCTTGAACCATGTATTCTACACCATTAGTAAAAATATAATTAGCCTTTAAAGCATTATTAATACGGTGTACAAGACTAACATTTTCAAGCTCATAAAGATTCTTCAAATTGAATTGTTTTTCAGCCTTATTGACACCTGATTCAAGTAATTGAATTGTTTTAGATTCAATATCAATTTCATAATCTTCATTACTTAAACTTTTTACAAAGCTATCAGCTGCTTGATAAGAAACAGCAGATGTTTTAGCACCACCAGAAATAATAAGAGGAGTACGAGCCTCATCAATCAAGATAGAGTCTACCTCATCGATAATCGCATAATTAAGTCCTCTAACCTGAACCAAGTCCTCTTCTCTTACGGCCATATTGTCTCTTAAATAATCAAAACCTAATTCACTATTAGTTGAATATAGTATATCACATGCATATTGATCACGTTTTTCTTGACGTGATAAATCACGAATATTTAAACCAACAGTTAAACCTAACCAACGATACACCGTACCAATTTCACCATCAACCTCACGTTGTGCAAGATATTCGTTAACAGTTACAATATGAACACCATTTCCACTTAAAGCATTTAAATATGCTGGCATTACTGCTGTTAAGGTTTTACCTTCACCTGTTTTCATTTCGGCAATATTACCACCATGAATAGCAATTGCACCACAAACCTGAACAAAGAATGGCTTTTTTTGAATAACACGATAAGCAGCTTCGCGAACAACTGCATAAGCCTCAGGCAATATATCATCTAAAGTTTTTCCATTTTTTAATAGGTCCTTAAAGTAAGGTGTTTTAGCCTTCAACTCATCATCTGAAAGCTTAGCCATTTCATCTTCATATGAAAAAACTTGTTTTGCAATTTTTTCACATCTTTTAAGTTCTTTATAACCTGAATCAAATAATTTTTTAAACATATAATTTTCCTCTAATCTGATAAATAAATTTATAGAATCAAATAAATATAAATATTTATTAAATGTCTATTTTTATTCTACATTAAAAAAGAAGATAATTCAAGATAATTAAGCCATTTATTTTATTTTTTATTATACAATTTAAATCTTATTTTAGCATAAAAAAGAGTAAATGCCTAATTAAGACATTTACTCACAAAATCTACTTAGTTTCGATTACTGCATAATCTCCATCGTCACGAGTATATACTACACATACTTCATTATTCTTATCTTTATTTTGGAAGATAAAGAAATCATGTCCTGTAAGCTCCATATGTTCAATAGCCTCATCAACAGTCATTGGTGAAAGCTCAACCTTTTTAGAACGTACAAGTTGAGATGCAATAATTTCCTTTTCTAATGCTTTTGCATCGAAGGCATCATTAGAAAAAATTTCTTTAATTCCTTCCTTATTTTCCTTGCTTTTAGTTCTTGTTTTATACTTAACAATTTGCGCAACCAACTTATCTAATGCTTTATCTAAGGCACTATATACATCTTGATCTTGAGCTTCTGCACGTAAAACTATATTTTTAGCAGGAATTGTTACCTCTACCTTATGGTATTCTGAGTAAACCTTACAAACTACTCTAGCCTCAAGTTCAGCTTGATCTTGGAAATAATGTTCAATCTTGGCAAGCTTTTCTTGAGCATAATCCTTGTTTGTTTGGCTTGGAACAAAACCATTTTTTCCTAAAACTTCAATTTTCATATAAACCACTCCTTAATAAATACTATTCCTTCTTTACACTTTTATTATAGCACAATATGTAAGCCTTTTCAACGTGATTTTAAAAAAAGATATTTTATTTTTTTATTCAAAACCTGTAATAAATTCAATTAAAAAAGGAGATCGAATCTCCTTTTGGTAGTCTAGTTTTTAGTAATTTTAAAAACATTTTGAGCTTGAAGACCTTTGTCTCCAGTTACAAGTTCAAATTCAACAACTTGACCTTCTTCTAATGTTTTAAAGCCTTCATCTTGAATTTGTGAATAATGAACAAAGATATCATCATAGTTTTCTTTTATAATAAACCCATAACCTTTCTCATTATTAAACCACTTTACTTTTCCAACTAACATACTTATTTACCCCTTTCTTAATACAATTATATTATACAATCATAAATTGATTTTTCTAATTATATCGTACCAAAAAGTTTTACCTAATCAGCCATATAATTACAAATAATATAAATATCTTTATCGTAAAATGACGATAAATCATCAAAAATGTCTAATTTTAGTTGTGTCAATTTAAAATAATCAAATGCGAAACAATAATCATTATTGGAAAATGAAAAATAAATACACGAAAACAATCTAGAAAATTCATATGAATAAGCAAGTGAATTTATAAAATATGGCTTTGGATAAAGAGAGTATATATAAAGTAAATGCTTATTAAGAGGTATAACAGAATAATTAATTTTCAAAGGATAACTATGATAGCACTTATCGCAAATTAAGCTTTTATCTAATTTTAAAAAAGTCCCGATATTTTTTTTGCTAGAGAAGTTACACTTGCATATTAAGCATTTCATATTATCACCAAAGTAAGAATATCATACAAATGATATTATGTCAATAGTGGCTTAACTAAGCCATTTTTTCTATAATTTTAATAAATTTTAGTTTTTAAAATTGAAATTTTTACCTTTTTTAATCATTTTAGAGAAAAATAATGTTTTTATTGAAAAATAATAAAAAAACTCAGCTTATGAACTGAGTTAAAAATATTAAAATAATTTTTTAAATACATCAACTTTATCTAAATGTTCCCATGGAAGATCGATATCATTTCGACCAAAATGCCCATAAGCTGCTGTCTGAGCATAGATAGGACGTTTTAAATCTAATGTATCAATAATGCCCTTAGGCGTAAGCTTGAAATTTTTACGAATTGTATCTTCAATTAATGCCTCAGAAACTTTAGCTGTACCAAAGGTATCAACCAAAACACTTGTTGGTTCAGCAACACCAATTGCATATGATAATTGAATCTGACAGCGTGAAGCAATACCAGATGCAACAACATTTTTAGCAATATATCTTGCCATATATGAAGCACTTCTATCAACCTTAGATGGATCCTTACCAGAGAATGCTCCACCTCCATGACATGCAGCACCACCATATGTATCAACAATAATCTTACGTCCTGTAAGACCTGAGTCTCCTTGAGGACCTCCAACAACAAATCGACCAGTTGGATTAAATAAGAATTTTGTATTTTCATCAATTAAATTAGCAGGAATAATTGGATCAACGACATTAGCCTTTACATCACGTGCTAAAACTTCCATATCAACTTCAGGTGAATGTTGAGTTGAAATTAAAACTGTATCAACACGGAATATTTTACCATTATCATCATATTCAACAGTAACCTGTGTTTTACCGTCAGGACGTAAATAAGGAATAGTACCATTCTTTCTTACATCCGTTAAACGCTTAGCAAGTCTGTGGGCTAATGTAATTGCCATTGGCATATATACATCAGTTTCATCGCAAGCATAACCAAACATAATACCTTGGTCTCCTGCTCCTTGCTCATGACTTGAAGTTTCATCAACACCCATTGCAATATCAGGTGATTGTGGATCAATCGCAGTCATTACCGCAAGATTTTCCGCATCAAAGCCAAATTTACCACGAGTATAGCCAATTTCAGCTACTTTATCACGTACAATTTTTTGTACATCAACATAATGAGATGTTGTAATCTCACCAAATACAAAGCATAATCCTGTTGTTACAACAGTTTCACATGCAACACGTCCGTTAGGATCATGAGCTAAAATATCATCAAGAATTGCATCACTAATTTGGTCACAAATTTTATCTGGATGACCCTCAGTTACAGATTCAGAAGTAAAAAATCTAGGCATTTTCAATAACCTCCTTAATTGCTCTAGAAAGCTGGTCTGCACAACTTGTTGGTCGCGCACCACATGTGTTTCCACTTAAAATATTCATAATTTCTTCCATTGGTTTACCCTCACATAGTTTACCAATAGCCTTCAAATTACCATTACAACCACCAATAAATTTAAGGTTGTACATACGTTTTTGTTCATCATAATCAAAATCGATTTGTTTTGAACAAACAGCTTGAGTTTTATATGTTTTATGTTCCATAGTTACCTCCTAAAAATTATCATATATTTTCTCAAATTCATCACTAAAACGAATAAAACGTTCAAATAAATATGAATCAAAAAATTGCTTAAATTCCTTATTTAAAGTCTCAATTGCCATTTTATTGGGATATGGTCTTTTATAACTTCTTAAGCTTCTTAAAGTCACATACATATCACTCAACAAAATAATTTGTTCTTCTTCTGTTTTTTGTTTAATAAGTTTACCACTATTTTGAGTTTCTATGGTTGCCCCTTCAACACTTGTTCGAATTATACTATCTGCTAATCTATCAAGTTCAAATCGTTTGATAATTTCATTACCAAGCTTTGCTTGATTACTTAAATGAATAAAGCGTTCATCCTTAGATGCAATTTTATCCGTATTAAGATCTACGTGCATGTCAATTGTAATTCTTGAAAATTCATATAATTTGGAAGCTTTAGTAGTAGAATAACCTAATATTTCTGAAAAATGCTTTGAAACCATACTTACTATCTCAATATGCTGTCTATCATCATCAGAAATAATATCATTTGACAAAGTAACATCAAACATTTCTTTCACAATGTCAGTAAATTCATCCTGTACCTCTTCACGTTTAATTAATTCAAGACGTCTTTGGTCTTGCATATATTGAGTTATTGCAACAATAACATATAAAACAAGAATAAATGATGCTAAAACAATTGTTCTTAAAATTATATCAGCGAAGGCTTCACTTCTTAAGAATTCAATTATTTGTTGAAAAGTATTACCTTCAAAATCAGTCGAAATCATATTATAGGTAATAGTAAAATGTAAGATTGTAATTATTACAATAAACCATTTGGATATCGTTTTTAAAAGCTTTTTGTTTTGATACAAAGAAACAATAACAAGTGCGTAATAAATAAGCATATATCCTGCCTCACCAAAGCTTGCACCACTTGTTTTCATTTTCATATAAATAATAACAGACGACAAAAACATATAAAAGCAAGCTATATACATTGCAATTGTTTGATGCATCATATCATCTTTATGAGTATATATCATTTTTTTTAATGTTGAGTTTATTAAAAATGTTAACGGAAACAAAATAGCTGTTAAAATCCAGTTTGAATTTGTTTTGGTAATAAACGATACAATAGTCATTAAGGCTGAATATACAAGGTTTGAAACGAAAATAATATTTTTTATTACGATATTTCTTCTAAATAAAACCTGAGTTTCATTTGATATATCAATACCATTTTCAAAGCCAAACCATTCATTAAACAAAGATGAAAACGATCTTTTTTTGAAAAATTTCACAGCAACACCACCTTAATCAACAAAACTATTATATCACAAAATATTAGATAATAATATCATTAAGATTAAGAAGCTTTTGACCATTAAGAAAATCCTTAACGTTCATCCGTTTTTTTCCAGGAATTTGCAGTTCTAGAATACTAATTGCGTCCGTTTTACATTTGACTATTAAGCTTTTTTTAATATTAATAATCGTTCCAGGTGAAGCATCACTATCGTTTTTTTCAATCGAAGCCTTATAAATTTTAATTCTTTGACCATTATATTCACAATATGCACCCGGTTCATCTGAAAGTCCTCTTATTAAATTAAAGACCTTTCTTGCATCAATATTAAAATTAATTTTTTCTTCCTCGGGTGCAATATTAGGAGAAATAGTAGCTTCTTCTTCATTTTGCATAATTCCCTCATTTTTGCCATTATAGATATCTTCAATATTCTCCATTAATAGATTTTTACCTATTATAGCTAATTTTTCAAATAATGATGAATTATTATCACTATCTAAAATTGGAATTTCACTTGATGCATACATCCTTCCAGCATCCATCTTTTTTACCATTTCCATAATAGTTACACCCGTTTTTTTATCACCATTAATAATGGCTCGCTGAATAGGAGCACCTCCTCGATGATGAGGAAGTAATGAACCATGAACATTAATACATTTCTTATATAAATTTAAAATTTTTGTTGGAATAAATTGGCCATATGCAGCAGTTACAATCATATCAGCCTTAATATTTTTAAAATATTCATATTCATTTTTTATATGTTCAGGTTGAAACAATTGAATACCTAATTCAAGTGCCTTTAAGGCCACTGGGGGATTTTTTAAAATTCCTTTTCTTCCTTCAGGTTTTGCTGGTTGTGATACGACGAGCACAACTTCATATTTTTCATTTAGTGCCTCTAGTGATGGAACAGCAAAATTAGGAGTTCCCATAAATATAATTTTCATATAATCACATCCTTTTTATTGAAATAAATACTTTTCTTTTTTTTTGAAATCTTTGATTAATTAAAGATAAAATTGACATGTCCTCATCATCAAGCTTAATCGTAAGCTCATATTGATATTTATCCTTAACCTTAAAAATATAATAATTGACTGGACCCAAAACTGTTGCATAGGTTTGTGCACTTATAAGTCTTTTAACTTCATAAATCTCTTTATAAGCTTCTTCTTTATCCTCTGATGAAACAATAATCTGAATTAAATTTTTAAAGGGCGGTGTTTGAGAAACTCTTCTTGTTTTTAACTCAACTTCATAAAAAAGGTCATAATTATGTGATTGAGAAGCCTTAATAACGATATTATCTGGGTTATAGGTTTGAATAATAACCTTACCATCAGTACACGCCCTTCCGGCCCTACCTGATGCTTGTTCAAGTAAATCATATGTTTTTTCATAAGCATCATAAAATGGCATTTTTAGACCTAAATCAGCATTCACAATTCCTACTAAACTAACAAGTGGAAAGTCGAGTCCTTTGGCAACCACCTGAGTACCAATTAAAATATCAGCTTCATGGTTTGAAAATTTAGTTATAATTTCATCATGACTATTTTTTTTCGTTGTCGTATCTGAATCCATTCTTATAACTCGTGCTTCAGGCAAAGCTTTATTAAGCTCTTCTTCAAGTTTTTGCGTACCATCACCAACATATTTTATATAAGGGCTACCACATTTAGGACATACTGTAGGAATAACTTCCTTGTAGCCACAGTAATGACAAACAAGTCTTTCCTGATTTTTATGATATGTTAAACTAATATCACAGTGAGGACATTTTATTTCTTCACCACAACTTCTACACATTACAAAAGTTGAATATCCTCTTCTGTTTATTAACAAAACAGCCTGCTCTTTTTTATTTAAGGTTTCAATTAAACTTTGTTTTAAACTTCTTGATAAAACGCTTCTATTTCCTGACATTAATTCTTTGCGCATATCAACTATAAATGATATTGGCAATTGTTTATTGTTAGCTCTTTTATTAAGGGTTAAAAGCTTAATATCACCATTTAAAGCTCTATAATTTGTTTTAACACTTGGAGTTGCACTTCCATAAATTAGAGGACAATTATGATATTTCGCTCTTTTTTTGGCAACAAAATGTGCATCATATCTAGGATTATTATCCTGAATATAGCTTTCAGACTGCTCCTCATCCATAATAATAAGCCCTATATTATCCATAGGAACAAATAACGCCGATCTAGCACCTACAACAATTTTAGCTTTACCTTCTTTAATTCTTCGCCATTCATCATACCTTTCGCCTTCTGACATTTGACTATGCATAATTGCAACCAAATCATTAAAACGAGCTCTAAAGCGAGAAGCCATTTGTGGAGTTAAAGAAATTTCTGGTACAAGCATAATAGCATCCTTACCATTTTTTATTGTATCTTCGATTAAATTTAAATAAACCTCAGTTTTACCTGACCCACATACACCCTTAAGCAAAAATTCATTAAATCCTTTACTTTCTTTAATCTCATTATAAGCCTTAAATTGTTCATCATTTAGAATTACCTTTTTATCAGGAACCTTATTCAAGGAAGCACTCCTATAAAGTTCATTAAAAAGAATTTCAATTGCACCATTATTAGCTAAAGTTTGAAGAGCTGATTTTGAATAGCCCATATCATTTATAAGCATACTATAATCACAATCACAATTAGCTTCTTGAAGATATTTGATAATTTCTTCTTGTTTTTTTGATGAAACCTTTAAAGTATCCTTAAGTCTTACAAGTTTTTGATATTTTTTATGATTTTTCTCCTTTAAATCAGTGAAAATATCGACAAAACCTTTTTGCTTTAATTTTTTTATTTCGCATAAAACATTCTTAAATTCATCAAGAGGTACAATATTCCTCTTACCTTTTATTAAATTAATTGAATTTAAACTATTATCATAATTTTTAAAGTCTACAAGTTTAACATAATTTGCTTTTAATGATGATGGTATCATCATTAAATAATTTTCTATTAAAAAAGAAAAATATTCGCAAGATAATAAAGCACCAAGTTTAATAAGCTCGTCATTAATTACTGGTTCAAAATCTAAAAGACTTATAATTGATTTTAGGGAATATAAAGATTCCTCTTCATTATTAAGATTTATAACAAATCCCATTAAATTTCTTTTACCAAAGGGAACGAATACGCGAGAACCTACTTTTATGATGCTTTCATATTGCGCTGGTACTAGGTAATCATAGGATTGATTTAATTGATTATTTTTTATATCTAATACAACACTAGCAATCATAGATCCTCCTTATAAATTTAAAAAAGGTCCATAATGGACCTTAATGTTAATCCATCATTCAAGCTTTAGCACCGAGCTAGTAAGTAGGGGTTGCTGAAGGGTCATTGAGCTTGTCTCTCACCTTCTCTTTATGGTAATATTCAAATTCAATTTATTATATAATAAAACATATTGAAAAACAAGTTTTTTTTATTCACTAATTCTAAAAATCATAATATTGTTATATTATCCGCAATCTGTTCATTTAAAAAACCCATACCTTTAAGTGGTTTGCTTAAAGCTTTAAGTAAAATAAACATTAAAATTGACTGAGGAATTAAATATACAAGATTTTTAGGAAGTTCTGCTGTTAATAAATAAGCCTTGAAGGATATAGTTTTATCATTTATTAACCACCACCAATATGTTCCTAGCAAGGTATTAACTAAAAAATTTACAATCATTCTTGAAAACAAACATTTCATAAAAGTTATTTTAGTTTTATATAAGCATAAAGCATATATTAAGCCTGCTATCATTGCAGAAATTGTATATCCTGGAAAGTATAAACCACTTGGTTTAATCAAAAAGCCTATGTTATCAGATAAAACACCTATTATCATTCCTGCAAGAGGACCATATAGCATTGCAATTACACTAAATATTAAATAGCCTATTCCAATTCCTAAATTTGAAAATCCTGATGGTATAGAAATGAATTTAGAACACATCATTAATGCAAATAAAATTGAGATAGTAACCATGTTTTTTACATATTTTAATTCCTTAAAAGAAGATTTTAAATAGTTTATATGAAATGGTGTTTTATAGATATTTAGATTATCATACTCCACCTTATCTATTATCCTTTCTTTAAGCTTAAATGACAAGATTCCTAAGAATAAAACGGAAGTTAAAATTCCAACACCGAAATATAAAAAGAAATAAATGTATTCCTTTTTACCTTCATTAAGAATTATAGTACTATTTAATATATCTTTAGCATTATCATCTTTAATAAATATTCCATCACGATTTTTAAAAGTGGCATTAGAATCAGATATAATAATTATTTTATGCAAAAAACGGCGAGCTTGTTGCCAAGTATTAAAATTCCGTTTTTCAGTTCTTATAATCGCATAATTATCATAATATGTTATGCTTGTACTTTTATAAACCTTGTTTTCATCAATATATGAAAAAGACGAATACGGATATTTTACTTCTCCTTTTTCATTAATATATTCACCATTAATTCGCTCTTTTTCAATTATATTCTTAACATTAACAATATAATCTAAACTTAAATTAATATTTTCATTTGACTTAAAAGTAATTTCATATGTTACGTTTTTAGGATTGTAAAAATAATATATATATGATGCAGCAATACCACCACATAATATTCCTATTAAAAGAATCATAAAAATATGACCTCTCAAAACTTTTAAAAAATGACTAAATTTTGACATAAAAAAAGACCTCCATAGAGATCCACGAAAATATAGTGGATCGCAATGCCACCGCGAGTTTTTCTCTTCGTCTATCACATTATCCTAGGTGATAGCACTTTACGCGACATTGTCTATGGAAGTATTATAGCATTATTAATTATATTAAGCAATATTATTCATTTAAATTGTGATTAAGCCATTCAAGCATCATAGAAAACCATCTCGCAACATAAGGATTTTCTTTTCTTTTGTCCTTAATGCCGGTTGTTTCATCACTTAGGCTCATTCCATGAACTCCTTCTTGGAATATATGACATTCTGCCTTTACTTTCTTAGCCTTTAAAGCCTGTAAAAGTTCAATTGAATTCAATACTGAAACTGATTCATCTGTAATTGAATGCCAAATAAAAATAGGACATAAATCACTTGTTATATGACGTTCAAGAGACATTTTTTCAAGATTTTCCTCATTATAATTATCTCCAAGTAAAGCCTTAAAAGACCCTTGATGCCAAATATGATAATTACTTGATATTACAGGATAGCATAAAATTAAATAATCTGGTTTAGAACAAAAGCCATATTCATTATAAAATAAAGCATTAGAAAGAGCTAAATGTCCCCCAGCTGAAAAACCAATGGATATAATTTTATCATTTCTCGAATCTCTTCTAAGTTCTGATATAGTTTTAGCTAAGAGTTTTTGTGGATAAGGATAACTATCTAAAGTTTCACGATAATTTAAAACAGATGCATGAAAGCCATTTTCATTAAACTTACTTGCAACATTAAATGCTTCAAGTAAGGAGGTATGATCATAACCTCCACCTGGAGCTATTACAACCATATGCCTTTTTTTATCATCTTTATAACATGTTGTATAATAATTTGCATCATCAAGCATTATTTTTTCCATTATTTATTAGTCCCTTCAAGCATTTGAATATATGCAAGTTCAATTTTTAATTTTGATTTTGATGTTTCATCAGTTGCTTTTTTTAAACATTCAGTAAAGTGTTTTTTCTTAGTTCTAATTATCTCCTTAAATAAAGGTGTTTGATTTTGCCTTAAAACAGGTCCAAACTTCATATCAAGCAAATCATATTTCATTCTTTTTGACAAATCAAAATGTCCTTCAATAATTACATAATTATGCTTGCCATCTTGAATTAAAATTTCATTGTCAAAAACAAAATATTTTGAAATTAAATTAGCTCTTAACTTTTCAATTTCTGAATGAGCATCAATAATAATTTTTTTGAACTTTATTACTTTCTCATAATCATTAAGAATTATATTAGAAATCAAAAGTCCACCCATTCCAGCAATAACAAGTACATCCGCCTCTTCATTGAAGTTTTTAAGACCATCTGATAAAATAAAATCACATTTATCTGATAAATTTTCTTTTGCTACATTATTTCTTGCATTATTAAGTGGGCCTTCATTGATATCTAAAAGATAACAATGGCTAACATTATACGACTTTAAGGCCTTTATAGCCGTATAACCATGGTCACATCCACAATCAACTAAAGAATTAGCATCTTTGGCTAAAGATGCTATTAATTCTATTCTATCCATTATTTTTTAACTAAAAAATCCTTTAATTTTTTTGAACGAGATGGATGTTTAAGCTTTCTTAGGGCCTTAGCTTCAATTTGACGAATACGTTCACGAGTAACACCAAACTCTTTACCAACTTCTTCAAGAGTTCTTTGACGACCATCAAGAAGACCAAAACGTAATCTTAAAACTCTCTCCTCACGATCAGTTAATGTAGCAAGAACACTATCAAGCTCTTCTCTTAGTTTAGCCTTTGCTGTATACTCATATGGATCAAGAGTTGTTTGGTCAGCAACAAAATCGCCAAGTGATGAATCTTCTTCTTCACCAACAGGAGACTCAAGAGAAATTGGTTCTTGAGCAATTTTTTGAATAGCTTGAACCTTTTCAACTGTAATATCCATCTTCTTAGCAATTTCTTCGGCTGTGGCCTCACGTCCATATTCTTGAACTAATTGACGTTGAACACGAACAAGCTTATTAATTGTTTCTACCATGTGAACAGGAATACGAATTGTACGTGCTTGATCAGCAACAGCACGTGTAATTGCCTGACGAATCCACCATGTTGCATAAGTTGAGAACTTAAAGTCCTTCTTTTCTTCAAATTTATCAACAGCTCTTAAAAGACCCATATTGCCTTCTTGGATTAAATCAAGAAATTGTAGTCCACGTCCTGTATATTTTTTTGCAATTGAAACAACTAAACGAAGATTGGCCTCAGCAATCTTATTTTTAGCATCATCACCACGTTCTGCAATATCAAGTAAACGTTCATACTCTTCGGCTGGAACTGTGTTATTATCATCGGCCTCAATGATATCAAGTTGTTTACGAGCAGCTTGACCTTCTTCTACCTGTTTAGCATATTTTTTCTCATCCTCAAGACTTAATAGAGGAATTTTTCCAATTTCCTTAAGATACATTCTTACAGGATCATCAACCTTAATAGAAGGAGGTAAATTATCAAAGTCATCTATTGAAACCTCTTCCACCTTTGATGCGTCAAATTCTTCTGTTATTTCATCCTTAGGTTCTTCTTCAAGAACACTAATCTTTTTAGAAATTAATTCCTTAATTATTTTTGCATATTCTTCAGAATCTTCGTCATAATAAGCAGTTATTTCAGAAACTAAAACATAATCTAGTTCCTTTCCTTTTTCGATTAATTGTTGTAAAACTGTTTGAAATTCCATTCTTAATTCCTACTTCCATTAGTTTTTTTGTTGATTTTATATAACTTTTTAAGCTTTTCAACCTTTAAAAGTAAATTTGCAAGCTTTTCATTTTCTTTAAGATTTGTAAATCCTTGATCAATCTTATCAATTTCTTTTTTAGGAGAATAATAAATTAATGCCTTAAGACATTCGTTCATATCATCTTCTGAATACTTATTCATATCATCACCATTTTCTTTTAAAGATGTTATATTTGTTATATAAGCATTTAAAAGATTTTGATCAAGAACATGAACAAATTCGCCTTCATTAAATTCTTTATGATAAATATAGTAGTTATCAACTAATTCTAACCATATTTTTTGATTGATTTCTTCTAAATATTCTATAAAAGGTTTTTCTAGTGAAGGATTTTCTTCAATCTTTGAAGCATATTCCTTAGAAAGCTTACCATAATTTAAAAGTCTTAATTCTGCTCTAGCATGTCCTAAAATTGCCTGCGTTATTCCTGTTTGTTCTTCAAAAGGAACATTAGCAATTTCATTTGATCTTTCTATAATTATATTTTGACTATTTTGATTAAAATCAATCATCAAAGAAGCTTTTGAAACATTCATTACATTTGCAAGATTCTCTAAGACCTTGTCAATCAATATTTGCGATGGATTAATATGTAAATAATCAAAAACTTCATTTTTAGCAGCTTCTATATCACTTAAATTAGAAAAATCACGATTTAAAGTTGCATATTTGACAATATATTCAGATGGTTCAATTAAATGAGTATTAAAATATTCTAAGAAAGCTTCTTTACCATATTTTTTTACATATTCATCGGGGTCCATACCATCAGGCAAAATAACAAGTCGAAGATTTATATTTTGACTGGCAAATAAATGAATAGCTTTAACCATAGCCTTAAGACCAGCTTTATCACCATCATAGCAAACTACAACATTTGAAGCATATTTACTAATAATTTTTACTTGCTCTGGTGTTAGAGCTGTTCCCATAGAACAAATAGCTGTCTTAATACCACTTCTATATGAGGCAATTACATCCATTTGTCCTTCATGCAAAACAATTTGATGAAGTTTTCTTGCCTCCGGTATCGCATCATATAAATGAAACAAAGTTTGCCCTTTTTTAAAAATAATCGTTTCTGGTGAATTTACATATTTTGGTTGGTTAGGATCATTTACATAAATACGACCACTAAAAGCAATAACATGTCCTCTTTCATCCTTAACAGGAAACATAATACGACCTTTAAATAAATCATAGAATCCATGCTCACCATTTTTGACAAGTCCTAAATCACACATATCAAGTTCATTAAAACCAGCACTCTTTAAGACATTATAAAGTGCATCCGGTTTATCAGGTGCAAGACCAATCTCAAAGGCATCTATGCTTTCCCTATCAATACCACGATTTAATAAATATTTAATCGCTTCATCACCAGAGGTCGTATTTGTTAAATTATATTTAAAAAATTTATGAGCTGTTTCCATTATTTTATAATAATGAGAATAGTCAGGTCCGATATTTTCTTCTTTTAAGCCTTGAAGCTTAATTCCTGCCAAAGATGCAAGTTCTTGTAATGCTTCAGTGAAGGAAATATTTTTAATTTGCATTAAAAATTTAATTGGATTTCCTCCACCACCACAGCCCATACATTTAGCTATTTTTTTAGAGGGGGAAACCATAAAGGATGGTGTCTTTTCATTATGAAATGGGCATAAGCCTTTATAGCCAGAACCAGCCTTTTCTAAGGAAACATATTGACTAACAAGGGCAACAATATCAGTTTTTTCAATAACTTCTTCAATTTGTTCCTGAGAAATCATAGCTTAAGCTCACTCCATTCAATTAAAATTCAAGACCTTTTTCAATATATGAAACTACATCATCAAGATTTAAAGTTACTTGTTCCATACTATCACGAAGACGAACAGTAACTGTATTATTATTAATTGTATTATCATCAACACAAATTACAAATGGCGTACCAATTGCATCTTGACGACGATATCTTTTACCAATTGCTTGAGCCTCATCATACACACAAGAAAAATGACGTGCAAGCATGTCATAAACCTCATATGCCTTTCCTTGATGAGCCTTCTTAATTAAAGGTAAAACAGCAACTGAGTAAGGAGCAAGATGAGGAGCAAGATGTAAAACAGTTCTTGTATCACCATTTTCAAGTGTTTCTTCATCATAAGCACTAAATAAAATAGCAAGCATCATACGCTCTACACCAACAGATGGTTCAACAACATAAGGAATATATCTTGAATTATCTTCAGGGTCAAGATATTCCATTGAAGTCTTAGAATGCTCCATATGTTTTCCTAGATCATAATTAGTTCTTGATGCAATTCCCCATAGTTCACCAAAACCCCAAGGGAAATTATATTCAATATCAGTTGTAGCATTAGAATAGAATGAAAGCTCAGATGCCTCATGGTCACGATATCTAAGTTCATCTTTATTGATTCCCATAGAAACTAAGAAATCCATGCAATGCTTTCTCCAATAGCTAAACCAATCCATTTCTGTACCCGGCTTGCAGAAAAATTCTAATTCCATTTGTTCAAATTCTCTAGTACGGAATATAAAATTACCTGGTGTAATTTCATTTCTAAATGACTTACCAATTTGACCAACACCAAATGGAAGCTTTCTTCTGGTAGTTCTTTGGATATTTTTAAAGTTAACAAAGATACCTTGGGCTGTTTCGGGTCTTAAATAAACAGTTGATTTTTTATCTTCAACAACACCCATATTAGTTTTAAACATTAAATTAAATTGTCTAATATCAGTAAATTCCTTACTTCCACATTCAGGACAGCAAATATTATGCTCGCGAATAAATGTCATTAGTTCTTCGTTTGACATTCCATCTCCTGTAATTTCACCTTTTGAATAATCCTCAATTAGCTTATCTGCTCTAAAACGTGAATGACAACTCTTACAATCAATAAGAGGGTCCGAAAATCCGCCAATATGTCCGGATGCAACCCAAACCTCAGGGTTCATTAAAATAGCACTATCAAGACCTACATTATATCTTGATTCTGTTACCATTTTCTTCCACCATGAATCCTTGATATTCTTCTTAAGTAAAACACCAAGAGGTCCAAAATCCCAAGCATTTGCTAATCCACCGTAGATTTCACTACCTTGAAAAACAAAGCCTTGATCCTTTAAAAAACTTACTAATTGTTCCAAATTTATCTTGCTCATAAATAGCCCTCCATTCGATAATTATACATTGTATTATTATATCACATTTTTCAAAATTTTCAATTATTTACGTGTTTATTTTTTTATCTTTTCCAAAAAAAACATATTTTTTTAATAATATCATATAATTTATTGGTGAGGCTTTGAAGCACATTAAAGAATTTATCAAAAATAACTTTATGATGGTATTAATTTCAATCATATTTTACCAAAGCTTTTTAACTATTTTCTTTTTTAGTCAAACTAATTTAAGAATACTTGGTGCACTTATTGTAATATTAGCATTAAAAATTATATTTTCTGAATATAAAGATAAAATTAGAGGATTTATACAAAAGCATAGGAAAGATAAAAAATGATATTGGGCAACCAATATCATCTTTTATTTATATTTATGAAATTATTTACTAAAATTATATGGATTGCAAACTCTAGTACCATCCTCAAGAATAACAGCAACAACAGCACCTTTAAATTTAGCATTCCAAGCATTTACTGTTATCTCAAATTTTAATGTGCCTTTATAATTAAGTAGCCATTCATATTGTTTACTGCTTGCTGTATACAACTGTAAGCTATTTCCTTCCGCATCTTTAAGAACAATATTTGAATACTTAGGATATACAATTTCTTCAACTGAAGCTTCTACAATATAAACCTTACCTGTAGCTGCCTCACTTTTAGCAGTACATAAATCAATTATGTTCTTTAGTGTGCTTTCTTCAAATGACTTATTTGAATAGGTATTATTTCCACCTAAAACTGTAAGAATTTCAGCATCCTCAAGATGAAGTTGACCTAACTTTTCACCGCTATTATTAACGAATTTACCTTTGACAATAATCTCTTGACCTAAAGCAATTGTAGCAAGCTGAGCAGCATCTGTACGACATACAATCATACCTGTTTCATCTACAAGATAAAATGCTTTTTGATTTACAACTCCTGCAGCAACAACACCCTTAACAATTACTTCAGTACCAAATTCTTTTTTATATACATCACTAATATTAATAGAATCATATGTTACAGGCTTTTTATATTCAATCTCAATTGTTTGAGACTTACTTGTACCATTATATGAGACTGTAATAGTTATAGTAGCTTTACCATAATCTTTAGCATGAAGAACAACCTTATTATCACTATTATCAAAATAAAATACATTTTCATCACTAGATGAATATGAAATTGTAGCATTTTCAAATCCTAAAAGTGTTGATGAAACACTTGTCAAAAGTTCAGTTTCAGGATCGCCCTCATATGATGAATCAAATTGATCCATTGCATAATAGTTTAGAACAAAATCATTTGTATTTGCTACATCAAATTTGTAATTTTCGTCTTTAACTGAAACGGGAATAAAACGCCAAATACATCCAGAATCTAATGATTTAGCATTAATTGCAGATAAATAAACAGTACAAATTTTACCATCAAAAGGCTCAAGATAATCTAAATCATTACCATTAGCCTGAGTATAAACATATGATCCTGTTGTTCCATCTAAATCATTAATATAATAATTAATAAAGCCATCCCCTGGTGCTTTTTTAATAAGGGCATTAACCTTATAAATTGTTGTTGAAATATCTTCAGAAACAGGAGTATTCATGACATCCTTAACAGTAGAAGATTTAACCCAATCATAATTAACTATATTTGTCTTATTATCATTCTTTTCAAGACGACAATCAACTAACTGATTACATCCCTTATAGCCATACTTTGCTGCGGCTGTTTGTTCCTTTTCAAGGATATAATGAGTTTTCTTTCCATAAAGAGTAATATTATTACCTACATTAACTTCACTTGTAATTGAACCATTAGAATCATATACATAAATTGAATTGGTATTGTCAACTAAATAAATTCCATTTGGTTTCATTCCAGAAGCATATGTAATTTTAGCAACTGTTCCTGATACCTTTACTAAAGAATCATCAGCCTTTAATCTCGCATCATTAACTGACACCTCTTCATATTTTGAAGGATCAAATTCATTTTTTCCTTTTTCAAAGCTTATAATCCAACCACTCTTTATTTCAGGCTTACTATTAAATGTAACAAGAGTTGCATACATTAAAACAGTATCTCCAACCTGAGGCTTATCTAATAATTCGCTATAACGCTTTTCCCCATCAGCACCATAAGAACCATATACTTCTAATGTACCAGTTTCGTCCTCAAGAATCATTTGTCCATATTGAACATTACTTATTTTTTTAATTTTTCCTTTAACATAATATCTTGTTTCGGCATCATTTGCAGCACATTTTTCAACAGCTTCAGCAATATTAAAAGGATTATCCTTCTCACCCTTTTGTGCCGTCACAAGACTAGAGCTTTGACCTCCATTCGTAGTTGTTTGAGCATTATTCTTACAACCTGCTAACATAATGGTTGAAGCAACAACACCTGCGGCTAAAAAGCCCAAAATTCTTGTTTTGTTTTTCATACGTCCTCCAATTTATCCTCAATCACTCCACCATTACATTATAGCATTATCTAAATATGATTACAACGAATTTTTGACATATATCGACAAAATGTTAAAAGTTTAAAAAAATTGTTATTTACTTATAATTTTTAAATTGATACATAAACCTACTAATTTTATTAGTTAGCTTAATGTATTTTGATGCACACGTATAATTTGGCTCAATATCACACATTAATAAATATGAAAATAAAACCATAAGCTTAAAATATTTTTTAGAATATTTTTCATCAAGATATTTATCTATTATTTCTAAATGATTAATTTCTAGGCTATCAAAATCTAAAAAAACCTTATAAAGATCATTTTCAATTACACCCTCTTTAAGATACTTGTAGGAAATGAAGCTATTATTAAAAAAGTGAACCTGGCTAGGAAAGCCATGGTTAATTCCTACCTCGACATCATCCTTAATCATTTTAAGACGCTTTATCATTTTATATATTTCTAATTTAATATCTAAAATAATGTGATATTTAGATAAATAGATCCAGCTTAAATCATTTTTTACTGGATTAAGCTCAATATTTCTAATCTTCATTTCAAGCATATTAAAGCGATCATTGGCAATTAGGGCTATTTTCTTATATTTTATTTCGGCCATTTTAGGTTGAGGAACCTTTTTGGCAGTTTTCTTATGAAGCAAAGAAATTGTTTTCAAAATTCCATCATAAGCTTCATAAATGCTTTGATGATTTTCGTAATAATTATATAAAAAATAAGTATGATTTTCATGTTTAGCAATTTTAAGAGGTTTTAAAAACGGTAATTTGTCGTTTTTTACTTTAAGATAATTAGTATATTCAATTTTACTAATATCCTTTATAACATAATAATTTTCTTTATCGTGCGCAATAATCGTTTGTAATGTTAAGTTGTCAAAAATCTCTAAATGAAGATTAAATAGCTTATTATAATCAGTCATAGCTTCTTAGTGTCAAAACATTTGTTTCCTTATTAAAGCACTTTTCAAATTCTTCTTCTTGTAAATTGAATTTACTCATTACCTCATCCTTATCATGAACATAAAGTTTAGTTATTTTTAAATAATTTGATGAAAAAGAATCAAACAAACTTAAAAAAGAATCCTCATCATTATGAACAACTTCAATAATTTCTTTATTATCTTCTCTTTTTTGAATTATATTACCAAGCATTTCTTGGTATTCTTCCTGAATAAGCTCAGATTCATTTTCTTTTTTATCATTATCAATACTTTCTTCTAATTGATATTCCTTATTGTATTCTAATTTTTCAGCATTTGAATTATTTACGGGAATTTCCATAGGCTCTTCATTTTCTAAAAATTTATTTTCATCAAATTGATTATCTAAAACTTCCTTCATATCATAATCAATATCAATATTATATTTAATATTAACACCCTTATTTTCAACTGCACAAAGCTCTAAATCAATTAAATTGACATCTAAAACATTCATTTCATCTTTTAAAACAACTTCACACGGTTGTTTTAAAGTTTTAAAATTTTCAGTCATGTTGTGATCTAGATACGTTAAATCAATCATAATAAAAAGCTTTAACACATCATTTTTCACTTCATATTTATCAATTCTTTTTAAGTAGCTTTTTACTGCAAGGATATTTAAAACATCAATAAAACGTTCCTCGAAAATGTTTATTTTCATTATCTCACCTAAAAAATAATATGCAATATAATTTATTTTAATGCAAAGTAGATAAATAATCGTTTCTTTATAAATCATAACTAAATCATATTTTAAACAATAAAAAAACATCTTTAAATAATCATTAAATTATTCAAATTATTTAAAGACGCAATTTTAAATAAATGGTTTATTATTCTAATGTAAGATACACATTTACATCTTTTCAATCTCATCAGTTGTAAGTCCTGTAGCTTCTTTGATTCCTAAGGTAGTTTTACCTAGTGATTTTAATAATTTAACTAGAGATACAATCTTTTCTTGTTGATTCATTATTTGCTCGTCCTTTTGAAATAGTAAAGCATCCTTTTGAAGTCCTTTCGCATCTTTGTCAAAACATTTCAAAAACTTTTTGTACCTTTTAAAACGTACTTTTCCTAGCTTCATTTTATCATTTTTAACATTAGATTGCAAATGA
>ERZ1106922.7-NODE-7-length-161767-cov-30.099993_pt1 | contig 161767 bp, 155 predicted proteins | sample MGYA00403656_ERZ1106922 | MGnify/ENA primary metagenome ERZ1106922 (study PRJEB35170, sample SAMEA104062453) | human gut metagenome | biome: human gut; feature: human-associated habitat; material: faeces | place: Denmark | collected 2012-10-12 ... | reverse complement strand
ATACGAGTGGCTCAAAAAGAAAATATTGATGGCTCTAAAACATTGGAATATTCAATTATCATATCATTGTTAATTCTTGTTTTTCTTATCTTAGAAGTTTTATATTTTTCATAGTAATCATTAATGCGATATTTATAGCATCATTCCTATTTTGATGGCTTTAGATAATGAAATTAATCTTATTTTCATATCGATCGTATTCTTCCGGTTCAATACTGATTTTGTTTTCTTCATCTCCATATTCAATAGTCTTATTACACTTAGATAAAACTAATTCATTAGGTAAAGATGAATAATCAAATTTTGCCGCTTGGTTTACCTTGATTTGATTAACAATATTTATATCTTTGAAAATAGGAAAATTAAATTCAATTCTATCTAAAGTAAAATAATTATCATCTGGATTTATAACTTTAGGAACAATTCTTTTTATTAATAATTTTAACATTTGTCTTTTTTCTTCACTATTCATGATGTTAGTATAGATGGTTGGAACTAATCACATTACTAACAATGAGATAAATAATTTATGATTAATGTTTTTAAATGATGTAATAATTTTATTTATAATATTCTATTTATAACCCCTTTCTACTAATTTTTTATAATATTCTAATGGATTTTTATCTCTCAAATTTACAATATCATTTAATCGTTCTGTTTCTTTATGATCTATAAATTCCAAATATTGCTCATACGAATATGATTTCCATTTTTGTAATAATGGAATATAAGTTTGGCCTGCAAAATTACTAAATCTATGTTTCTCATAAATTCTAGTATCAATTTGAACTTTTTTGCCATCAGCAAATTCAAATGCTTCATCATCCCATCCATTATTATTTGAATGGTATTGATACAACATGTTAGCGCCTGAATCCAACATTGCTTTTATACATGGTAATGATTCAATTTCATCAACCGTTCTATCTCTTTCAACTGTCTTTTTTGTTTTTTTGGTGCCACCAAACAATGAATATAAATCATCTTCGACTTCTTCTTTAATATGGATATTAGCATACAAAATACTATCTTTTTCAATTTGGTTAAATGAAGATAGCATATATTCTAAGGCTTTTAAGTTTCTACTATCATGAATTAAATTTTCATGATAATCAAATGTGAAATTATAAATTTTTTCTAGTTCCCATCTTTGTGTTTTTTTTGATAATGGTTTCATTTCTTTAAGAACCTTTGAAACGAACTTCATTTCATTTTGATCTGATGTTCCAATTATAATGTGTCCTGGCCCTTCTTCTTTATACGCATAGTAATTCGAATCAAAACAAAAGTATTGTTTTATTAATTTAAATTGTTCTTGCTCATCAATAGATAGTTGATTATTAGCCCATTTTGGTAATAGTTCAATAAACTTATCTCTAACAAGTTTTATATGTTCAAATAAGTTTTTAACATCATCAATGTTTTTTGATGTAATTTCTTCATTTATCTCATAATTTGATAAATCATAATTTCTTTGCCAATATTGATCATTTGGCTCAGAATCTAATTTTCCTTCATATAATTCTGAAAACTTAACTCCATATAATTTAGCAAGTGAATATAGATTCTCAGTTTTAATATCATATCCATTTTCCCACTTGCTTACAGCTGGTTTACTTACTCCAAGATAATTAGCTATATCTTGTAATGAATAATTTGATTCTTCTCTTAATTTTCTTAATAGTGATCCTGTTAAAAAATTACTCATTGTCAATAACCTCCATCTTGAAATATTTTTCTTTTATTTCCGCAAGAGATAGATTTTCTAAATCTAACAATAGTTCTTTTGTTTTCTTTAAATCTCTTGTTCGTAAATATTCTGAATAATCCAATTTTGATTTCCAATATACAATCCATTCTCTAATAGATTTTTCGTCAGTTCCACCAAGCATTTCTAACGATTCATAAGAATATTCTTTTTCTCCGGATTTTAATAAATCTTCTAATTCCTTTATTTCTTTTAAGCCTTCTTCAATTTGTTTCTCTTTATTTTTATATTCAACATAACGATCTTCCATATATCTGATACGTTGCTTGTAATCAGCCATCCAATATTTCTTTTCTTTATTAGTATCAATATTTTCCAATTCTGCTATTCTTTTTCTAGTTTCATCATCTATTTCATCATGTGTTGTGAAATAATCAAATGTTTGTTGTAAATCTGAATAAGATGAGTCAGTATCCTTCTTGTATTTTAATAGTCCGGAAAGATAAAAATAATAATTATTTATAAATCTATTTTTTACTGTATTCTCGATTTTTACAGTTTCCCATTTATCATTTTCATGATTTTGAACAGCAATTTCTATTGGTTTAAGACACATATTATATAGTTCTTCTAGTCTATCAATAATTCGTTTTTTTTCAATTTTCTTTTGATAACAATTCAAGAACCATTTATTATAAGAAGCTCCATGATTAATTAAATATTTCATTTCTTCTTTGATTCTATCATCATGGTTATATTCACCATTTTCGGCTTCATATCTTTTTAAATGATCTGCTCCCCATTTATCAGGAGTTCTATCATATCCTTCTATATTTTGAAACATAGCTAGGAACATATCTTTTTGCCAATTATCTAAAGCCTCAAATCTATTTTTTATATAGATAACATTAGGATCTTTTTCTTCATTAGTCACTAAATCATCCATATTTCTCCAATGACTGAATCTATAATTATTATCATCAATTTCTTCATATAGTTTTTGAACTTCCCAATATTTTTCATCATCTGTCATATTGCAAACTTCAATTCTCATTTGATTTATTGAATCCATCAATCTTAAAAATGAATTATTAGCGTTTATCTTACAATAATTATAATGATAATCAGTTAATGAATAAAAATGTTCAAACAAGAATTTATATTCTTTTTCTTCATTTGATGATAACGGCCTATTAATTATTATCTTTGATAATTCTCTAAATCTATTATATACCTTTAATATTTGTTCCTGATTCATTGGAAATATTTTATCTTCATCAACAACAGTATTGAACCAATCATTGTTATAAATAAAATATACCTTTTTGTAATCTACCTGATTGATATCTTCTCCTTCTAATATTTCATCGATTGTCTTATTATAAATTTTAGATAGAAAATCCAACTTTTCAGGTGATGGTAATGATTTGCCTGACTCCCATTCATTAATACCATTTATTGACACCTCTAATCCTGCGGATGCTAATGCATCAGAAAGATCAGCTTGAGTGAATGGCTTTCCATCCACTCTCCTTTTCTTTTTTCTTAAATCTTTTAAATAATTACCTATTTTGATTTTATCCATTTTAATTTATTACACCTCGTATTTCACGTATCATTTCTTTTTCAAGAAACTTATTTTTGATTCTTTGGCCATTTCTTTTCTTTTTATAATTAGGTTTTTCTTTTTCTTCAGGATATATTTCTTCTAGTTTCACACATTTATAGAATTCTTGTTCTTGCTTATTAGAACATTTGAAATACATATCCTCTAAGTTAGCCTTTAATCCTATAAGATAATCTTCAAAAGTAATTTCTACGACATTTCTTATAGCATATTTATGGTTATGCTTAACTCTTGGCTTATCCCTAACTACTTTTGCAGCCTCCTCTCCAGTAAGTGCTTTAACATAGAACCATTTCAATATGTAATGATTTCTACCTACATGTCCACATTTAGCTTGGACCTTAAAGTATTTAGTATTCAATTTTTAATACCTCCTTACATAAAAAGGATACCATTTTTTTATATCCCCTTTAACCAAGCAGAGGTAAATGTTTTGGTTAACGCAGTTTTACGTGTTAACTTTTACTTTATTTTATCATAAATGAATAAAAAAATATAGCCTATGCAAATAGACTATATCTTCAATAATCGTAATTATTAAATTAGTATATTAAAGTATCTTTGTTACGATTTTAACCTTATTATTACTATGTAATAATAGAAAATTAAATTTATTTGCTCGCTGGCCTAGGATTTGACAAAGATAATAGGGCGACCGTCTCAACAGTATATCACAAACCACAAATTGAAATAATACTATCAATTAATAAATAAATAAATACTTATTAGTTATTATCATATAACCTAATTTAGTTCTTTGTCGTAGAATATTCTATTTAAAATTAGCAACTCACTTTGTAAAACCAATATTTGATGCTTTTAATCCTGAATATTTATATGATAAACTATAACTTGTGATTCTTGTTGTTCCAGAATTTGGAATTAATATTCCTTTTTCAACCCATTCATTCATCCATTTAGATATTGCACGTGGTGTTACACCAAATAAATTTGCAATCTCTTTGTTTTTTACAATTTTTAAATTATTTTCTATACAATATCTAAGTAATGTTAAATCTTTTTTATTTAGGCATTTTAAAAAATCATTTAACCAACTTTGTGATGCTTCTAATGCCTGCTCATATATCTTTTCAGCATTAAGCGCCATAATTTTACAGAAATACTCAATCCATATTTCTAAGTGAGGCGGATTTTCTCTACCAGAATAAAATAATGCTGGAAGTCCCATCTGAATAGATTCATAATATCCATTTAAATCAGACATATAATATTCTTCAAATGAATTAAAACCTTTAAAATCATAATCATGCTGCATAAGTACATATGTTGATAAAGCCCTTGATGTTCTACCGTTTCCATCTGTAAATGGATGAATTGTAACTACTGCATAATGCATGATTGCAGATAAAATTGGTACTGGTAAATCTTGATTATTATCATACCAGTTAACCAATTCATTAATAAGTGGTTCAATATCTATCCATTCAGGTGGAATATATTCAGCTTGCTTTGATATAGAATCATATACTACAAATAATACTCCTGGAGGAGTTTGTCCTCTAAAAGGTATTCTTGATAATTTACCTTTTTTTTGAATAATATCATGAAGTTTTAATATGAATTCCATATCAATTTTTGTATTTTTCTTTTTTTCTTCTTCAAGATAAGTTAGTGCATCCCAATAATTTTGAACCTCTTGTTCAGCGGTTATTCTATTATCCTTTTTATTTGCAATAACTCTTTCAACTTGATTATATGACAAAACATTTCCTTCTATACTTGTAGAAAAATAAGTTTTCTTTAATTTTGCTTCATACATTAACTTTTGCTTCTCTCTTGTAGGTAGCAACAAATAATCTAATGCTGTTTTATATTTTTCAATTTTTAAAAGACTATTTACTAATTCATTAGTATATTTAAATTCCAATTTCATTATATCAACCCACCTATATTATATCAAAATAAGGAACACAAAAGCAATATTTTTGTTCCTTATTTGTTCCTTATTCGTTCCTTATTTAATCATTTATGTTCCCTAATTGTTCCTTATTTCATTATAAATAGAAAGAAAAATAGACTTTCAGCAAAAAAATATTATTAATAAAATTTTATTTGATTATGCTTAGTGAAAAAGCAAAAAAAGTGAACTACTCATAAAGAGTAAATTCACCAATATTATATTTATTTTTCAAGCTTTTTTGTAAGAGAAACTACAGATTCTGTTGAGCTTGTATTTGGGAACATATCAACCGGTTGAATTGAATTAACTTGATAATTATTACTTAAAATAGCCAAATCCTTTGCTAATGTTGCCGGATTACAAGATACATAAATAATTCTTTTAATTCCACTACCAGCAATCGTTTTAGCAACATATTCACCAAGTCCTAAACGAGGTGGATCACAAACTAAAACATCAACTGCCTCTTCTCTTAATGTTTGAGGAAGTAGTTCTAAAACCTTACCAGCCTTAAATTCCGCATTTCTAACCTTATTAATTACAGCATTAGTTTTAGCATTTTCAATTGAAATTTCATTTTGTTCTATTCCTATAATTCTTTTGGCAAGTCCAGATAAATAAATACCAATTGTACCAACACCACAATAAAGATCTAATACTGTTTCCTTCATTGAAAGCTTTGCAGCCTTTTTAACAACATCATAAAGCTTTTCTGTTTGAACAGGATTTAATTGGAAGAAGGTATCAGGACCAAGCTCAAATTTATATTTTCCAATTGTTTCTGTTATAGTATCCTTACCTTCAAGCTTCTTAGTTTGTCCAAAAATTAAAACACTATCTTCTTCATTATAAGACATAAAGACAGATACAACATGCTCAAGCTCCATTGTCTTTTTAGCAAGCTCACGTAAATTAGCCTTTTTATCTGTAACTACAAAGGTGACCTGTGCTTCCTTATTAAAATGAGATACACGAACAACTAGGCTCTTAAGAATCCCCTTATTTTGCTTAGGATCATAAACACTAATATGACACTCATCAATAAGCTCACATATCTTTTTATTAAGATTATTAACAATATCATTTTGATTTAAGCAAGAATCAATACCAACAATTACATTACTATTTGGTGCAATAAGTCCAACCGTTGTTTTAGCCTTAACTACCTTTAAAGGTAGAGCAGACTTAAACCGATAGCCCCATTGATTATTTGCTCCTATTGTTGGTTTAATTTCAAAGCTTCTTGGGTTAAGCTTTGTATATCTTGTAATAGCCTCAATTACACCATCTCTTTTAAATTCAAGCATCTTTTGATAATCAATATGAAGAGTTTGACAACCACCACATGCCTCATAATAAGGACATTTAGGTGTAACACGAAATGCTGCTGTATGCTTAAAATCAATTACTTCCGCAAATGCCATGTTCTTTTTAATATTTGTAATTCTTACATTAACACCCTCACCAGGAAGAGCATTTTTTACGAAGATTGCAAGTTTTTTATAATAAGCTATACCCTCTCCGTTAATACCTAATCTTTTTATATCAACAATTACTTCATCATTTACCTTTAATTCTGTTTGCATAAAATCACCACTTTTTTAAAATTACAACTAATTATATCATAAAAAATTTTACTAAACAATTACATTATAAATTACTTTTGATCTGATGGTAATATATCATTATAATCATGGTCAATATCAACAATTGCATAAAAGCTATTGTTAGCCTCATGAATTAAATTTTTAATATATTCTTCAATCTCTCCATCCGTTTGCTTAATACCATAAGGAACAATAATATCAAAAATAATATTTGTATGGGTAGGTCCTGACACAATTCTAAAATCATGAATTGACCAGTTAAAATCTAAATTTTCCTTTAAAATTGTTTTGGTAAATTCCTTAAGCTCGTCCGTTTTTTTATCTCCGACTAAAACCGGATCAAGGTGAATAGTTAAATGAACATTAAGCTCATTTCTAATTTCATGCTCAATTTGATCAATTTTATCATGAAGAAAAACTAAATCACCTTTTGAATCAACCTCTACATGACATGAGGCAAAAATAATAGAAGGCCCATAACTATGAATTTCAAGGTCATGAATACCAATAACTACATCATGGGCTTTAATCCTTCTTTCAATTTCATGTACAAGCTCCTTACTAGGTGCTTCTCCAAGTAAAGGATTAGACGCCTCCATTACAAGCTTAATACCACTATAACAAACAAGTAGACCTACTGCTAGTCCAAAATAACCATCAAGATTATAGCCAGTAAATTTAGAAATAATTAGTCCAACTAATACAAGTGATGTTGAAATAACATCATTTCTCGAGTCAGTTGATGTAGCAATCAAGGTTTGTGAATTAATCTTCTTTCCAATTGAACGATATAAAATAGCTTGATAAAGCTTAATTATAATAGCAAAGCACAAAATACCCAAATTCAAATAAAAATAGCTAACCTCAGAACCTGGATTTCTTATTTTATCAATTGCTTCCAATATAAGTTGAACTCCAAGGACACAAACAATAACAGATACAATAAAGCCTGCAATATATTCCATTCTTTGATGCCCATAAGGATGCTCCTTATCAGGCTTTTTTTGACTCATTTTAAAGCCTAATAAGGATACTATACTATTTAAAGCATCCGATAAGTTATTGATTCCATCAGCCAAAATTGATAATGCTCCACTTATTACGCCAATAACAATTTTAAACGCACAAATGATTGCATTTGATACAATACCAAAAATGGAGGCTAAAGCTCCATATTTTATTCTAACATCCTCAGATTGCGTATTTTTATAATCCTTAATAAATAATTTAACTAAAATGCTATCCATAAAATCACCATCTTAAAATTATACTTATATTATTATAGCATTTATAATTAAACAAATCTAGAGTTCATATAAGCTTTTAAAGCTATAACCATCACTTTTTAGCTTCTTAATTATTTTATCTAAATCCATCATATTATCTTTAGAAACTGTATGCATTAAAATAATAGCTCCATTATGAATTCTTTTCATTACCTCATTATAAGCATAATCATTTCCATTATATTTATCCTTATACCAATCAACATAAGCAAGAGACCAAAATATTGTTTTATAATCATTATTTTTTAAAGTATTAAGTGCCTCTTTATTAAATTCACCAGCTGGAGGTCTTACAAAATGAGAAATTTCACTACCCATTAAATCATAATACTTTTCTTCAAGCTTACTGATATCCTTAAGCATATCTGAACTACTTTCTTTAGTAAAATGCTTATGAGCATAGGTATGATTTCCGATAATATGACCATCATCTGTCATTCTTCTTACAAGTTCTGTACTTGATGTTAAATAATGTCCGGTAATAAAAAAGGTAGCCTTAACATCATTTTCCTTAAGCGTATCTAAAATAGATGATGTATAGCCATTTTCATAACCACAATCAAAGGTTAAATAAACACTTTTTTCATCCTTACCTAAATAATAACCGTTATTTTCTTCAATTTCATTTTTATAGGGTAATATTGGTCTTTCATGATTGTTTATTTTTCCAAGCCCAAACCCAGTTGCGAACGTTACTGTTACATTTGTAAATATCATAAAAAAAGCGAGTATACTAAATATAAATATTTTTTTCATTTAATTCACCATTTATATTATTACTTAAACTTTTTGATTAATTATTCTATTTTTTGGTATATGTTCATTTGCAACAAGGCCAATTATTAAACCAATTATTAAAATATATAAATAAATTACACCAATTATTATCATTGTAAATATACCATATAAAGCTTTAAAATTAGAAAAAAAACGTAAATAAAGCTCTAAAGTAAATGTGGAAATAATCCAGCTTGAAATAGTTATTAAATAACCAGGAATTATAGCTTTAAAGCTAATTTTATAAGGTGGGACAAAAATTAAGAAAAAAATAATAATAAACGAGGGAATAACCATCATCATTAATGTTTCAAATAATGATTTTAGCCAAATATTTTCAATATATTTTAAAATTATATTTCCTAAAATAATCATAAAAATCATAAGTAAAATTAAAACCATAAAAATAACCACTAAAAAGATAGCTACTACTCTATGCATTAAATAATATCTTTTTCTTTTTTGATTATAGATTATTTCACCAATAAGCATAATATGATAAAAAAGAGTTGATGATGACCATAGTGAGGTTATACTTAATATAACATGTGAGGCATTAATTCTTTTAGTATTTTCATCAAAGAAATTTAAAATATTAGTAAAAAAATCATTAGCAAATACACCTTCACTTGGTATTTTAAAATTAAAAAGATGCAAAATAGAAGCCACAAGAAAAAATAAAGAACCACAATTAACAATAACAAAAAAGGCAATAGCTCCTGCCATTGTTGTAAAATGTCTTTCCTTTAAATCCTTATATAGCCTCAATATTCGCCTCACATTATCACCATTTATATTATGGATTTTATTTTTAATCATTAAACAAAAAAATCCTAATTTTACCAGAAAATATAGGTATAATTAGGATTAATATTATAAAATTAAAAGCAATAATGGAATCGTTATAACACACAAAATTGTTGTTAATAAAACGACATTAGCACAAAGCTCCTGTTCAGTATCATGTAATTCTGCAAGTGACAATATAATGGCACCTGAAGGAGCTGCACTTAAAATCAAAATACATGATTTAAAGGTTTCATCTAAAAATGGCAAGAAATAAACACATAAATAAGCAAAAAGAGGGAATATGATTAGCTTCATTGCACAAGCTAGGTAAGCAAATGGTCTTTTAAAAAGACTTAAAATATTAACCGTTGATAATCGCATTCCTAACACTATCATACATAAAGGGGTTGTCATTTTACCCAAAATATTAATAGCATTTCCTAATACTTGAGGAAAATGAATTTTAAATATATAAAGTGGTAAAGCAACAAAAATAGCAAGAGAGGTTGGATTAAGTATCGCTGTTTTTAAAGAAACATACTTAGCCTCTTGCGTTATTAAAAAAACACCTAAGGTAAATGCAATAATATTCATACTCATTACATAAACAGATGAGTAACAAGAAACAATAGGATCATTTGGAAATAATGCTTGTACTAATGGAAGACCAAAAAATCCTACATTTCCACAAGCTGCTCCAAAGGTTAAAACACGATATTTAGCATCAGAAAACTTTTTTCTTAAGGCATAATATAAAATCATAATGACTAAAACTTGAATTAACAAGCTTGCAAGAAAAAAGATTCCCATTTGTTTAAGATTATCTAAAGAGTATTCTACTGCTTCAAAGGCACTTAAAATCATAGCAGGTCCACAAACATATAAAAGTAAAGCTGACAATGTTTTAGCATGAGAAGCTGTAGCCTTCTTAGCCTTTGTAACAATAAAACCAATTGCCATATAAAATAGCATTATTAAAACATTAAATAATGTTGTTGTAAAATTCATACTATCACCACACGTGCAAACATTATACGCTTTTTTTTTTCAAATTCAAGTTTTTTTATATGCTTTGTTAAATGATAGCGCTTTAATTATAACTAGTACAAATTTTCAAAATTTGTTTTTTACTATACGTTTATCTATACTATTATTTAAAACCGCGATAGTATATCATTCGATATTAAAAATCGTACTTTATTTTTCCTAATACAAAAGTTAAATAATGTGGAATTGTAATAATATTTCCTTCTTCACTTATATTATAATCACCAATTTTTATCAATTTTGTTTTACCATAATGTTCGGGACGATTCATTACTGTTTTACTAGATTTTGTATTTCCTGTTTTAGCTTTAGCCTCCACAAGAGTAGGGTATCCATTATAAGATACAACAAAATCAATTTCTAATCCACTGCCTTTGGCAAAATAATATGGTTCTAAACCTGCCTTGCTTAATGAATCAAAAACTAAAGCTTTTCTTCAGTAACACTAACAACATCTTGTTCTGCCAATAAATTAACTATTTCAATATTAGAATTAATGAAATCGTAATTTTCATCATATTTATCGCCCTCAAATACGTATTTTCCATCAACAACTGATATTGAATCTTCATATAAGTCAGAAATCTCATCATCTAAAACTAATGATTCTTTTGTTAATTCTACTGCTTCTGAATACACATCATCACAATCATCTGTTCCAACAGCATAAACATTAAAATCAACATTCATAAAAAGTATCACACAACATAATACAGTTATGATTAATAAATAAATTTTTTTCATATTTTCACCCTCTCGTATAATTAAATTATATTATTTTATTATTTAATAAACACTTTAAGAAAAATCAAGCGACTTTTCAATATTCTTTAAGAAAAATCAAGCGACTTTTTTGTTTTTTCATTTTTTTCAAAATAAAAAAGGTCGCTAAATTGCGACCAATTAATTAATTACTTAACGTTTCCAATACGGCAAACATCACGAGCAATCATAACTTCCTCATTTGTAGGTAATACATATACCTTTACCTTAGAATTTGGAGTTGAGATTTCCTTTTCAATTCCGTATGCTTGGTTGTTAGCTTCCTTATCAATTTCAACGCCCATAACACCTAAACGGTTACAAATCTTCTCACGTAGGTGGCAAAGATTTTCTCCCATACCAGCTGTAAAGCAAATAGCGTCACATCCACCCATGTAAACATAGTAAGAACCAATGTAGTCCATAATACGCTTAGATTGAACGTTGAATGCCATAATACAACGGTGATCTCCTTCGTTCATACCCTTTGTAACGTCACGAGCATCGTTTGTACGACCACCCATACCAAGAAGACCTGACTTCTTGTTAAGGATATTGATAAGCTCAGAAATGCTTTGACCTTCATGCTTAGCAACTACCTCAAGAGCAGTTGGGTCAATATTTCCTGAACGAGTTCCCATAGGAATACCCTCAAGTGGTGTAAGGCCCATTGAAGTATCAATACATTTTCCACCCTTAACAGCAGAAATTGAAGCACCATTTCCTAAATGACAAACAATAATCTTAGTATCCTCAAGTGGCTTACCCATAATTTCAGCACATCTTTGAGAAACATACTTATGGCTTGTACCATGAGCACCATACTTACGAATACCATACTTTGTATACCACTCATATGGTGTAGCATACATATAAGCTTCTTCAGCCATTGTTTGATGGAATGTAGTATCAAATACTGCAACCTCAGGAACATCTGGTAAAACCTTCATAAAAGCACGCATACCAACAACATGAGCTCTATTATGTAAAGGAGCTAAATCAGCAAGCTCTAAAATCTTGTTAATTACAGTTCCATCTGGACCATCAATTAAAGTTGAATCCTTGAAGTATTCTCCACCTTGTACAACACGGTGACCAACACCAGCAATCTCAGAAAGATTTTCAACAATATGCTTTTCAAGTAAAGTCTTAAGTAAAAGCTCAACACCTTCTGCATGAGTAGGTAAAACAGGATTTGTTTCTTCCTTTACCTTTTCACCATTCTTAAAATACTTAAGAGTGAAAATACCCTCAGGTAAACCAATACGCTCCATTACACCTGAAGCAATTACTTCTTCAGCTGGCATTTCAAGTAATTGGAATTTAATTGAACTTGAACCAGCATTAACTGCCATAATTTTTGACATAACTAATTTCCTCACTTCGTTTATTTTTTATTAATATTATTTTCAAACCACGTTTCAATTTGAGCCAAAGCCTCATTAAAGCGCTTCGAATCATTAAAGCTTGGTAGTTTGACCATCATACATTTCTTATTCTCGATATGAGCACGTTGAATAAGAATAATTGATTTTTGATCATTCTTAAAGAATGTATCAGGAAGCTCAATCAAACCAATCATTGAATTTTCCTCATTTAATTCCTTTTTAAATTTCTGATCCTTATCATATGAGAAAAAATCATTAGGAATTAAACACATCATAACACCATTATCATTTAAAGCCTTAATATGATGTAATATTACCTCATATGGAAAGTACTTACCATTAGATGGCTCTGAATAATCAAAATCACATACAATATAGTCAAGATTAGAAACATTTACATTACGTGTATCCTGAAAATAAATTTCAAGCTCTGTTTGAAGCATATCACTTAAGCTTTGCATTATTTTAACCGATAGTTCATTATGCTCACACGCAATCGCATCTATTTCTAAATCTAAATGGTTAATTATTGTAAACAATAAATTACCAACACCTGCTAAAGGGTCAAATAATCTAATATGTCTCTTTGTAGGCTCAAACTTGGAGATTAAATAAGCAAATAACATTCCAATCGTATCAGGAGTAATTCCTCCATTACTAATTTTTTGTTCACTAAAGCCTTTTAAAACTATAGCTTGAAGAGCTTTTCTAATTGATTCAACATCCAAATTCATATTTTTTATTGGTTCATATATTTTTTCAAGCTTAGCTTTTTTATCATCAGATAAATCATTTAAAACATCACCTGCTAAAATATTATCCACCGTTAAAAAGAATAAATCAAAATATTTCTTCTTATATTCATCATATAAAAATTCAATTGAAGCTTCAATAACATCATGGAATATTTCTAGACTATTTTCTTCTGCCATTTAATATCACCAGAAAAGATTATAACAAATATTATGTTTTTTGTAAATGTTTTGCGTTTTTTAATTTTTAAAAAAATGCTTATAAAACACTTTTATATACAAAAGCTAATAATTAATTACAAAAAGGGCCTGAGCCCTTTATTAGTTAATTTCAATATTAGAGGTGGTTCCTTCATAATTAAATGCCTTTTCTTTTCCACTAGCATTAAAATTATAATTATCCTTGCCATCTATTAATTTAATATTAATATTTGAAGTAGTATATTTTAAATTTGCTTCTTTAGTTATTTTAATACTTGCATCTAAAGTTGTAACATCCATATCTATATCAAGTTTTTCTAATTCTAAATTTTCAAGATTTGAGGTTGTAGCATCATAATTAAATGTTCCTTTATTTATTAATGAATTTGAAATATTAGCTGTACCACCTTTAACATTTAATAATAATTCTGATGCTTTAATATTAGAGGCTGTAAATGATCCACCTTTTATATTGATAGATACATTACTTAAATTCACGTTTTGAAGCTTTAGATTTCCACCTTTAACATCTACCTCTAAAGCAAAGACGTAATCATTAGGTACCTCAATAAATAAAGCCTCATTTGCAAAGCCAAGTTCATTCATCCAGCCAATATTTAAAACATTTTCATACCATCTTCCATATTGACAATCAATATTTAATATCTCATCATCTTTAGTGATACTATATTTATAATTATTAATTTTTTTACTTTTAACATAAATATCGCTACGTTCTGAAGCTTTTATAACAATGCTATCAGCTTTTGTATTACATTTTATTAGATTTACATTAGTATCATATAAAGATTCTTCTACCTCAACATTTTCTGAAGCTATTTTTTTAATATCAAAGCGATTATATGCAAGTATTACTAATAGACCAATCAAGCCTATTATTGTAAAAATAAAACCTGGGATTAAAAACTTTTTAATTTTCACAGAAAACACCTCCAGTTATAATTAAAGCGATTTTCTTATATAACTTCTTAATCAAAGTAATTATTAAAGCTACAAGCTTATAGATTAAAGGTACAACAATTAGAGTTAAACCAATACTTAATATACCTAAGCTAATCATTATAACGCCTTGTGATATACTTGTATGCAAATTAATAATACCAAAGATAATCATTGCAATTCCTGAAAGGCCTAACGATAGACCTAAAGAAACACATAGACAAATTAAAGCAAGGTAAAGTGCAAATGCTACAATAGCCATCGGAAAATATAAGATTTTTGTTAATATATTTCCAGATGATGATTTATGTTTTTTCTTAGGAATTTCATCCTCATCATATTTTATCTTTTGATACACTCCACTTTGACTATTCGTTTTCCTTACAATATCATCAATATCGTCAAGGCGATCAATAACCTCTTCTTCTGTAAGCCCTGTTTTATCCATTTTATCTTCAATTAATTCATTATAATAAGCGATAATATCATCCTTATCATTACAATTCAATTTTTTTCTTAATCGTCTTAAAAATTCTCTTTTTGTCATTATCTTGTCCTCCGCTTAATAAAGCTTATAACCATTTCTATTTCTTGCCATTCATCTAAAAATTCTTCAATTCTTTTTTTTCCCTTTTTAGTTATTTCATAATATTTTCGAGTTCGGCCATTATACTGCCTATTATAGGTTTTAAGGAGGTCTTGAGCCTCAAGCCTTTTTAAAATAGGATAAAGTGTTGATTCTGATATTTCAATAATCTCTGATAAATCAGAAATTATTTTATAACCATAGGATGGCTCATCAGCTACCGCTCCTAAAACACAAACCTCTACAATACCTTTTTTCATTTGTACATTCATTAAATCACCTCTTAATACTATGCAATGCATAGCATAGAAACTAAAAAAATAAGCATATCCCTAAGATACGCCTAAATTATACTATGTATTACAAGGTATGTCAATAAATTTATTTCTAAATTCTTGTATCAACCAAAGGAATGACCAACTCTAAGGTACCAATATATTCTTCATTTTCCTTAACAGCGATATATTTTACTAAATATGCTACATCATTTTTCTTCATTTGAAATGAAAATTCCCCTTTAGCTCCTGCTTTAAGTTCACTTATTATCTTTTTTACCGCATTAACCTTATCATGAGGATGACAATCATAAACACTTCTACCAATGGAAGCACTTGGTCTTTTAAAGGCTTTTTCACCTTCATTATAATAAGTATTTATATCATCTTCATTAATAAAGCTTATTTCATAAGGAATAGCGTTTAAAAGTGCATTAACCTGTTTAGGTGATAAAGAACCAAGCTTAAAATTAATTTTATAGTTATCGAATGTTAAATTTATTTTCTTCGTTTCATCATATTTAATATCAAACAAGGGCTTATAGTCTTTCATATCCTCATACATTTGATTTAAATCTTCTTTTGATATAAGCTTTAAACAGTTAGGAAAAAGAATATTATTTTCTCTATAAATCATTTCTTTAATTTCTTTTAAAATTCTAATAAGCTCATCATCTTCTTTGGTTGAATAATCCTTAAGCTTATTTATTCTTTCTTTAATTTCATTATCTTTATTCCACATTACCCTTGCAGGCCCTTCAAAACCATATTTTGTTTTAAGTAAAGGATAGATTAAATCGCCTTTTTTAGTATAATGAACTTTAACATCATTAAGTAAATCCTTAGCCCCTGTAAAAAGACCTGTATCTAAATAATAATCTATCCTTTCTTCAATTTCATTATTTTCAATCATCATTATTTCAATAGGATCATTTTTAATATGTTCAAATTCATCAACATTTATATAATTGTTTAACTCATCATGGAATAAAGCTGAATGAATTTCACATAACCTTTCCATTTTATCTTCCATAATACCATTTCTTATTAATTCCTCTTCGGCTATTAAAACATCATTATAGCTTGCATTTTTAAAGTCAGAAACAAAATCAGCTCTAACCGTTTCAAGATTCTCACCATTTGTTAATCTTTCTAAATACTCCTTAAGCTTTAAAGCATTTTCACTAATCATTTTATTCACCATTTATATTATTTACAAATTAATTCGTAATATTAAAAAAAACAGCAGATTTACTCCACTGTTTAATTTAATATATTATGTAATAAATTCACAACATTTTTATACAAAGTTCAATTATACTAATGCTTTTTTAGCATACTCTATCTCGCATTTACAATCGATACAATTCCTATCGCATTTCTTTCCATACAATTTATAAGTTCTTGTGATTTAAAATGTTCGCTTAGATCCTCAAATAGTTCTGAAATCCAATAAAAATTTCTAATGAACAATTATCTAAATAAATAATTGTTTCATTTAAATTTTGTATCAAGCAAGATAATAGTTCTTTATGATTTTCTTATGTTAAAACATCGTTTTGGGCATCAATATTTTTTCTTTTTCTATTATTTTTTTTAGTCTATTTATATCCATATTACTACTCCTTTTCTTCATCTTCAAAAACATCAAAATTATGCTTACTACCATATTCCTTCATATAATTTTCGTAAGTATCTTCACCTTCAAAATATTTAGCTTGGTTTCCTTTATTAAGCTCTGCGCTAAAATTTAATACTGCTTTTTTAATCTTAAACATATTTAAAACACCAGCCGCTATAATTATTCCACCAATTACAATTATTACAACAAGTGCGAAATAATTTATTGAAGAAACCTGACCTGGCTCTACAATTAAAAAAGAAACATTATAACCTGTTTTTTGATAAAATATCTCTTGAGCATCATTTAAACTAGAAATACCATTAATCGTTCCATATTTAGTTTTATTGATAACTTTATATGCTTTAGGATTACTACTTTCATATTTAGTATAAAGGTTTTCATTTACCTTATCTAAAGATGTTGCAAGAGAAAAATATAAATTACCATAGTAGTTACGAGAAGGAACATTATCATTTACAGCATTTCCAAAGCTTGTTCCTATACCTCCAAAGCTTCTATCAATTTCATAATCTATATCATCACCAACAACGTTAAATAAAACATATTCATCATTATCTTTATATGCTACAAAACACACCAATATATTTTTTTCATAATAAGATGAGCTTTCATCATATGTTTTTTCATATTGATTTAAGGTATAATTTTCAATCGCATAATCAACGCTTGTTCCTTTATATATAATCGAAATAAGCATTATTATCATTATAATAATGGTAAAAGCTAATACAATAATACTATTTTTTAGAGCATAAAGCATTCTTTTATCAGAATCAAATAGAATATATACTCTATTATAAAAAAAGCCAGGTCCCACGTAATATCTTGAATGAGGATGACCATATTTATCTGTTTTAGGTACTGATGACTTAAAGTTTGAGCTTCCTCTACCTGATGAATGAAATCCTCCACCACTACCTCCTCCACCTGCATGTGGCATAATATCCTCTCCTTTCACAACAAAATATTATTCTAATATAGCTTATTTAATTTTAGATATTTCATACATTAATATTGATCCTGCAACCCCTACATTTAATGACTCCATATTTTGCATCGGAATATATAAATTATTAAGCTTTAAATCACAAATTTCCTTAGAAACACCATTTCCTTCATTACCAAGAATTAGAATTATTTTATCACTAAATGTAACCTCATCTGGAGTTTTACCATTAATAACATTAGTTGAAAAAATTTGATATTCATTCTTATATTTATTTATAAATTCAAGCTTATCACCATATAAATAATTAAGCTTAAAAATCGCACCCTGACTAGATCTTATAACTTTATCATTGTAAACATCAACAGTGCCCTTTGCAAGAAATAAAGAATCAAAGCCAAAGGCCTTAGCACTTCTTAAAAGAGTGCCAAGGTTACCTGGGTCCTGAATTCCATCAAGAAATAAAATTCTATTTCCTATTTTTTCATTCTTTTTAATATAGCAAATACCAATTTGAGGTGAAACAGTTTGGGTTTGACATAACTTTTTCATCACATTTATTGATACAAGCTCACCATCATATCTTTCATCAATTGTATAAGCTTCCTTAAGAACACCTGCCATTTTGGCTTCCTTAACTAAATGAGGCCCTTCTACAATAAATAAGCCCTCCTCATCCCTATATTTTGCATTTTTTAATTTAATAATATTTTTTACTCTTTCATTATTAACGCTTTCAATCATACAATCACATCCATAGTGTAATTTTAACATTATTTAATAAGAAAATCCACTCATAACGAGTGGATTTACATTAGTTATTTTGCTTTCCTTTGTTTACAAGTTTCTTAGTCATAGAACCTCCAACACGTCCGTTTTGTCTAGCGGATGCATCTGGTCCAAGTTCAACTCCAAGTTCAGAAGCAGTTTCATATTTCATTGATTCAGTGTCAGTACTTTGCTTAGCACGATTAACTAACTCCTTAGTAATAGAGCCACCAACACGTCCGTTTTGTCTTGCAGATGTATCTGGTCCTAATTCAACACCAAGCTCTGATGCTACCTCGTACTTTAAATTACCACTTTTTGTAGCTTGTTGTTGATAATTTTGATAATTAGCATTTGCGCCTTTTCTGTTAGATGCCATAAATTGCACCTCCTTACACAAATAGTTTGGTGCAAATATAACAAATTATACAATTATTTTTTTAAATTTTCTAAAGCCTGTCGAACCTCAAGACCTAATAGCGATAAATCAAGGGCACTATCAGGAGTAATATAGATTGTTTTTGTGTTTTCAACACACCAATCAACTAATGCCTCATAATCGATTGCCTTTTCATATTCAATAGCCCGGTCAAGTTTAGGTGCAGTTGCAGGATTTTTAGGTAAATAAACTGTACAGCAATCCTCAAATGGTCTAATTGACATTTCATAAGTTCCAATCTTATGAGCAATAGAAACAATATCAACCTTATCATACACTGCAAGTGGTCGTATAATAGGGAAATTAGTTACATTATTAATCGTATACATTGATTGAAGCGTTTGAGACGCTACCTGTCCAACTGATTCACCATTTACAATACATAAGCAATTACGCTTTAAAGCAAGCTTGGTTGCTATTCTATACATCATTCTACGCATAATGGTAATAATATACGAATCAGGAATATGATCTAAAATAGCCATATGAAGTTCCTTAAATGGCACCATTTGAAGAGCCATTTTATTTTCCTTAGAATACGCACTAATTGACTTTACAAGATCAACAACCTTTTGACTTGACTCAATTGATGTTAATGGCGTTGATTCAAAATGAAGACATTCAATTTCAATTCCTTGTTTCTGCGCTAAATATCCCGCAACAGGCGAATCAAGTCCACCAGATAACATAAGCATACCTTTTCCGGCAACACCAACAGGGAATCCTCCCATACCTCTTATCGCATTTAAATATAAATATGTTCCATCCTCACGAATTTCACAAGTTAAAACCTTCTCAGGATTATGAACATCAACATGTAATATCTTCATTTCCTTAAGAATGTATGATGAAAGCTCTTGGGTCATTTCCATTGAATTTAAAGGAAATTTCTTATTAGCTCTTCTTACTTCAAGCTTAAAGGTTGCAGGCTTTTTAATTTCATTTTGTAGCAATAAAAGACTATTCTTTTTAATATCTTCGATAGTTGATTCGCTATGAAGACAAAGTGAATAACTATATAAGCCAGAAACATGATCAAGAGCATTAATTACCTTTTTGTAATCCTCATCAAGTAAATCAATATAAATTCTATCATGTCTGTTAATAATATTAACATGTAAACCTTCAAGTTTTCTTCTTACAAGTGCATATTCACGATTTAAAAATTCCTTTTGATTCTTTCCTTTTAAAGTTAAATCACCAAATCTAACTAATATTTGATTATATATCATTATTATGCCTCCTTAGCATTTCCTGTTATTTTAAAATTAATATTACTATATTTAACAATTGTACCATTAGTTGCAAAAAGGCCAACATACATATTATTAAAGTCATGAGCCTGCAAGTCAAAATCAAGATATTCATTTTCATATGAAAACTCTTCATTTGAAACTCTTACAATAACCCTTTGTCCAAGTCTATTTAAATATAGCTTAAACTTATCACCCTTAAAGTAAGGATGATGAACTACATTACTACTTCTTGTAATTTCTGTTGTTGATTCTCTTTTATAATTTATCACGTATGATTTTGCATTGGTAATTACACCTGAAGTAATATAATTAGATGCAATTACTTCCTTAGCCGCTTTTTGATTTAAATATAGGTCATCTCTTAGCATGATACCAAATCCAGCTTGATCGACATAATTCACATCTATAATTGTCGCTTCTGCCTCAATAGTAAAATTATCTTTAATTGATATTTGTCTAAACATTCCACAAAGACCATCATTAGTTGAGCATAAAGTACCAAAGTTCTTTTCACCATATTGACCAACCAAATAATAATCATCTATTTTATTTGCCCTATAGCCATCTAATGAAAAATTATTAGTTCCTAAATTACCAAACGCTATACCATAAAATTCTCCATCAAAATTAAATGTTTTATCCTGAGGAATATAGCTTTTCATATTTGGAGCCTCATAACTTAAAAGCTTATAATCAGGATTCATATGTAAATAAGAAATATCAGGTCTTTTAATATCTTCTTTAACATATTTTTCTAAATCCAGATTACTTTGTTTAATTTTTGCGGCAACATAATATGCAACAACATTAGCTCCATATTCATTTAAATGAGTTTTATCAACAGAAGATATGTCATAGCATAAAGTACCATCAACCATTTTCCCTGCAGTCATAGCATGATATAAAGCCGCTTTTTCATAACCTTCTTTGGCATCACTTAAAGTTGGTGTTGTAAGATCAATTCCTAATATATTTAACCTATCTGCAAGCTTTAAAATAGCTTCCTTATAATTTCCTGTTACAGTATCATGAATAGCAGTTCCTTGATATTCATTATTTTTTGCGATACGACAAATCGGTGTACATAAAATAGGAATAGCGTGTGTATCTAATGCCAATTTTACATAATAATTATATAAATAATACTGGAATGATGTCTCATCATCAAGAGGCCTGCTCGCATCTGTAAAACGAGATTCATCATCTGCCTTTTCATCATTATGCCCAAAGCCAATCAAAAGATAATCACCATCTTTTAACAATTCCTTAAGCTTAAGATAATTTTTCTCTTTAAGATAGCTTTTAGAGCTTCTTCCTGATAAAGCTAAATTAATAACCTCAACATTATTAAAATAGTCTTGAAGCTTAGTACCATAGCCAAAGCGAGGATAAAAATATGTATAATCATTAAATGATGCGACTGTTGAATCGCCAACAAGATATAGTTTCATAATAAATCAAATCCTTTAACGTGCAACATTATACCATATTTATATATTTTTTTGAATATCGATTTAAAAAGTCATCCATTTCTTTACTTTTTAAAAAATTAGTAGTAGAATACAAAACGTATAATTTTAAGAGTTTGGAGTTTATTTGTATGAAATATTTACGTATTTTTATTAGTTCATTTTTAGCTGGATGTTGTATCGTCTTTGGTGCAACCTGCTACTTAATTTGTGCTAGCCAAGGAACATTTGGTCTTAAGCTTGCGGGTTCCTTTATGTTTGGAATTGGCCTATTTACTATTATCCATTTCAAATTATGGTTATATACTGGCAAGGTTGGCTATGCTTTTGATAATAAAGCAAGCTACATCCTTGAATTACTTACGTGTTTAGCTGGTAATTTAATTGGTGTATTTGCATTATCCTCTTTGCTTAAAGCAACCTATATTATTAATGATTCCGTAATCTTACTATGTCAAAGCCTAGTTAGTAAAAAACAAAGCGAATCCTGGATTGAGGTTTTAATTTTAGGTGTCATGTGTGGAGTTATGATATATCTTGCAGTTGAAGGTCATAAAAAGGTGGAATATCCTCTTGGCAAAGTTCTTTTCGCTTTTATGCCTATTTCCTTATTTATTCTTTGTGGCTTTGAGCACGTTGTAGCTAATGCTTGCTACTACACTTATGCTGGTGTATTTAATGGTAAGGTCATTTTATGGTTCTTACTAATGGCTATTGGTGATGGCATTGGTTCAATTGCCTTTGATGGAATTATAAAATTAATCAAATATCTTGAAAATGAAGAAGCTAAATAATTTAACACTTATAAAAAAAGGTGGATTTTTAATTTAATCCATCTTTTTTACTTCTTAAATTGATTTTTTTCATGAAGAAAATCACATTCATCCTCTTTTTTTGTTAACTCGGCCCATCTAGTTTCTAAAAGCTTGGCATAAGCTAAAGGATCTAGTCCATAACAGCCTAAAGAAAATGCGTCATTAACCTCAATTAATAAGGTTCTTCCATCATCAGTAACTCCAAAATCAAGCGTAAAGCCTGAAGGCTGCTCCTTATAATCATTTAAGCAATTTGTAATAATATTAGAATCATACACATATTTCCAAGAGCCACTATAATGCTTAACATCTAAAACTTTACCATATCTTACAAAGACACGATATTCTGATTTAAAATTTACGACCTCACTACAATAGATTTTTTCATTAAATGAACATCTTGTCTTATATAAATCATTTCTATCTTTAGCCACAAAGCCGGTAAAAAGTTTTGGTTCTAAAGGCTTAATAAACAAAGGATAATTAGCTTTTTGGTCTAATTCATTTAAGGTTGTAACCCACGTTTTTCTTCCAAGATATTTATTCAAAGATTTTGGATAATCAATGGTATCTGATTTAATACCATATTTAGCTAAAACAGCATTAGTAATAGCTACCACTCCTACTACGATATCCTCTTTATTAATTTCTTTTAAATCCTCAAATGTTTGAAAAAATTTTATTTCAAAGCCCATTTCCTTGAATCCATAATATGCATACGCAAAGTTTTTATTATAAGGCATATTACCCTCAGCTTGAATATAAACAATCATTTTATCATCTTCTTTATTCTAATAATTCCTTATATGATTTTATAAATAAATCACTATTTTGTTTTTTAGCCTCAATATAAGACTTTTGTGTTTCATCATCAACTGCAACCGTATAAAAGCCCGCATTGTGAGCTGTTTTTATTGCTTGAACGATATCTTCAAAAACCGCACATTTTTCTATTGAAACACCTAGCTTAGAAGCAGTAAAAAGATATATATCAGGAGATTCTTTACTTCCCTTAAATCCTGAAACATCACATATATAATCAAAAAAATGATCAATTTTATTTTTTTTAAGACATGGCATATAATATTCACTACTATTAGCTGTAGCAATACCAAGTTTTACTCCATTTTTCTTAAGATATTCTAAATATTCATATGCATAAGGCTTTAAAACAACATTATTTGTATATTGATATATTGCCGCATCATTCCATTCTTTAATAATTTCTTCTACAGTTTCTGGAAAATTAAAACGACATTTGGTATAAGAAGCTGCTTTTTTAAGACCTAAATGAGCAATAGCTTCAGCGTAATCATTAGGTATAATCATTCCTCTTTTTTTAAAAAAGTCAATATCAATTTGATGCCACATTGAGCAAGAATCAAACAAAGTCCCGTCAAGATCAAAAATAATTCCATCAATTTCTTTATCATTAATTTTCATAATTAACACCACCATATAAATTATATATATCACAAATCAGGATTAAAATCCATCAATTTTAGATTTTTTTCTTGACTAAATTGTTACTTTTTAGTATAATTTTATAGTAGGTAAAATCGCAGCAGTAATTAAATCAATTTAGACAATATCCAATCCCTATAGGAGGCATTAAGTAATCTCGGCTGCTTTAGGTGAAAGATGGTAATTGTGATATCCTAAATTTTTAATTATATCGATTCATTTACCTCTAAAATTAGACATATAGGAGGAAAAAATTATGTCACGTTATACAGGACCAAGCTGGAAAATTTCTCGTCGTCTTGGTTATTCAATCAGCGAAACTGGTAAAGAAATCGCTAAAAGAAACTATGCACCAGGTCAACATGGTCAAAACAGAACAAAATTAAAGGAATATGGAATTCAACAACAAGAAAAGCAAAGAGTAAGATATACTTATGGTATGTCTGAAAAGCAATTCCGTAAGGTATTTGCAGAAGCTTCTAAGATGTCTGGTAAGACTGGCGAAAACTTCTTAAAGTTATTAGAGTGCCGTCTTGATAACATCGTTTATCGTTTAGGATTTGCACGTACTCGTGCACAAGCTCGTCAATTAGTTAACCATGGTCACATTCTAGTTGATGGTAAGAAGGTAGACATTCCTTCATACAGATTAAGTGCTGGTCAAAAGGTGTCTTTAACAGATGCTGCTAAGAAGTTCGTTATCGTTACTTCTGCTTTAGAGGCTACTGTTTCTCGTCCTGAGTATGTATCATACGATGAAAATTCATTCACTGGTTCTCTTGTTAGAGTTCCTGAAAGAGATGAATTCTTAAAGGATATCAACGAACAACTTATCGTCGAATTCTACAATAGATAATCATTTAGATTTAAAAGGCTTAAAACTTTATGTTTTAGGTCTTTTTTTATATTTAAAGATAATTAACGTATTCATTTATAAAAACTTAATATATTAAACTTTAAATTTTAGAATTTATTTTTACATTTTGACTAAAAATATATTTGGTGATTATATGAAAGAAAAATACAAGTTTGAAGGTACAATGATGGACGAAAGACTAATAGGAGAATATAAGGATGAAATAAAATACGAGCTTGCGGATAGCTTAGGAATTGAGCTTGCACCCGATGCAGTTGTTGGTATTTCTAAAGAGCAGGATTTAATTAAAAAAACAAGAGCCAAAATAGATAAATAAAAGATAAAATAAATAGTATCATATTTGGCTTTTTAATCAAGTTATGCTATAATAACTCTAGAATATATTTTTGGAGTTGATAAAATGAAAATTCAAGAATCTGCTGAAAATTATCTTGAAAGTATTTTAAAGTTAAGTGAGCAAATGCCACGTGTTCGTTCTATCGATATTGTAAATGAACTAGGCTTCTCTAAGCCAAGTGTTAGTATCGCGATGAAAAACCTAAAAGAAAATGGCTATATTACAATTAATGCCAATGGTTCAATCGAATTAACTGATAAAGGATATGAAATTGCCAGTAAAACCTATGATAAAGAAAAGCTAATCACAAAGCTTCTTACATCATTTGGTGTTTCTCATGAGCAAGCTCAAATTGATGCCTGTAGAATTGAACATATTATTTCCGAAGAATCTGTTCATTGTATTAAAAGGTATTTAAAAGAGGAAAATTAAAATGATTAAGCTTGCTAAAAATAACCCTATTATTAAGGATATCAAAGAGCTTCAGAAAAAAACAGTTAATGATCTTGTTTATGTAGATGACTTATCAAGTATAAAAACAATCGAAGGTACCAACAACGTAATTGATACCTTCATTTATTGTGATGAGCTTCAATACCACGATGACACAAAAAAATTAATTGACGCTTTAATAAAAAAAGCTCATCATTCTTATACTATTTCCAAACAAACATATGAATACCTAAGGCAAAAAGAAAATACTGCAGGATTAATTTGCACAGTCTTATTTAAAAATCACATTCTAGACGATTTTAAAAATAAAGAATTTATTGTTGTTTGTGATCGTCTTGAAATACCAGGAAATATCGGTACAATTTATCGAACGATGGATGCGACAAAAGCTGAAGCTATGATTTTAGTTGACGCGGTTGTAAAACCCCAAAGTGCAAAGCTAGCCCTTGCGTCAAGAGGTGCTAACTTCCTGCTCCCTACTGCTTCTGCAAGTTATGAAGAAACAATTAAATGGCTTTTAGAAAATAATTATACGATTTTTTTAGGAGAACCTAATTTAGGTAAATCCTACCGTGAATATAATTACCAAGGAAAGATAGCTATTGTAGTTGGTTCTGAAAGATTTGGAATTAATCCTGATTGGTATAATCACAAACATGAAAAAGTATTTATACCTATGTATGGCTCTAATAATAGCTTAAATGTCGGTGTTGCAGCCTCAATTTTAATTTATGAAGCAACGATGCGTCGCCAAAAAAAATAAACTCGGATTTTCTCCGAGTTTTTTATTTTTTAGAATCATTAAGAGCTCTTAAGGTTTCATTACACATTGTAATAAACTTATTAGGATCTAAAGCTGCTCCCCCAACAAGAGCACCATCTATATTTGGTTTAGAAAGTAATTCATAGCAATTAGAAGGATTAACTGACCCACCATAACAAATACGAATTTCTTCAGCTTCTTTAGAAGAATACAAGTCACCTATTATTTTTCTAATTAACCCACATTTTTGGTCAGCTAAATTGCTTGGCGCAGATTTTCCTGTACCAATTGCCCATATGGGCTCATATGCTAAAATAACCTTCGAAACATATTTAGCTTTTACCCCTTTAAATGCAGTTTTAACCTGTTCTCTTAATATATAATCTGTATCTGCATGTTCAAATTGTTCTTCCGTTTCACCAAGACATACAATAGGAATAAGACCATGATTTATAGCTGCAATAAGCTTTAAATTGACGTCTTCTTCAGTCTCATTGTTATATCTTCTTCTTTCACTATGACCAATTATAACATACGTTACACCAGTTGAAACAAGCATATTAGGAGATATCTCTCCCGTATATGCTCCCTCATCAGCATAATGCATATTTTGTGCACCAATTCTGATATTTTCACCCTGTCTTTTTACAAGACTTCTCAAATGAATTGCTGGAGCGCAAATAATAGTTTCAATGATATCTTTGCTAGGAACGGCATCGTTTACGGCATAGATGAATTGTAAAGCCTCATCACGTGTCTTAAACATCTTCCAGTTCGCAGCCACTACTGGCTTTCGCATAGACACACGCTCCTTCCGTTTATTTTTCTAATAATTCTGCAATTTCATTAATAGCTTCTTCAGCATGATCTCCTGTTGCAACAATTGTTACATTTTCACCTTGTGGAATAGCAAGAGACATTAATCCTAAAATAGATTTAACATCTACAACCTTATCGTGATAGTAAAGATTGATGTCAACAGAGTACTTTGAAGCAGCTTGGACAACCTTAGCAGCTAAGCTAGCATGTAGTCCTACTGTACTTTTTACTAAAATTTTCTTTTCCATTTTTCTCAGTTCCTTTCTATTTTAATTACTTATCATTAACACAAGCAATACCAGGAAGAGTCTTACCTTCTAGGTATTCAAGAGAAGCTCCACCACCTGTTGAAATGTGAGAGAACTTATTCTTATATCCAAATTGAATTGCAGCTGCAGCTGAATCGCCACCACCTACAATGGTATTTGCATCATGAAGGTTAGCAATAGCATCACATACACCGATTGTACCATGAGCAAAGTTAGGCATTTCAAACACACCCATAGGTCCATTCCATACAACAGTCTTAGCTGTCTTAATGATTTCTGCAAATTCCTCTACAGACTTTTGACCAATATCTAGACCCATTTCATCTGAGGCGATATCATCAACGCTTACAGTCTTGAAAGGTACATCATTTGAAAATTCCTTTGCAACTACAGTATCAACAGGAAGAACAATCTTACCGTTTGCCTTTGTTAAAAGCTCAGATGCAAGTTCTACCTTGTCATCCTCACACTTAGACTTTCCAACATTTTTTCCTAAAGCCTTTAAGAAAGTAAACATCATACCTCCACCGATAATTAATTTATCAGCCTTTTCAAGTAAAGCAGATATTACTTCAATCTTATCTGATACCTTAGAACCACCAAGAATGGCTACATATGGTCTTTGAGGATTATCAACAGCTCCGCCAATAAACTTAATTTCCTTTTCAAGTAAGAAACCAGCAGCTGTTTCACTAATATGAGCAGCAATACCTACGTTTGATGCAGCGGCTCTATGAGCTGTACCGAAGGCATCATTTACGAATACATCACCTAAAGATGCCCAATAAGCACCAAGTTCAGGATCATTCTTAGATTCCTTCTTTCCGTCTAAATCCTCATAACGAGTATTTTCAAACATAACGATTTCGCCATTTTCCATATTAGCAATGGCATCCTCTAATGCTTTACCACGAGTAACAGGAACAAACTTAACATTAATTCCAATTAACTCTTGAAGACGCTTAGCAACAGGAGCTAAAGTGTTCTTTGCTAAATCAGCCTCTTCCTTAATACGTCCTAGGTGTGAAAATACAATTGCCTTTCCACCATTTTCTACTACATATTTAATTGTTGGCAATGCTTCACGAATACGGTTATCATCAGTAATGACACCATCCTTCATAGGAACATTAAAATCAACTCTAATTAATACCTTTTTACCTTTTACATTTAAGTCTGTAATAACTTTCTTAGCCATTTTATTACCTCCATTACGATTAATGACCTTACAATATTATTATACCATTTGTATTATCTAATGACAATTAGAAATCGGTTACATATATTTTTTAAAAAATGTCATCCAAAGCTGGATGACACTATTATTATAAATCAGCAATGTTAATTTCAGTTTCGCAGTCAAAGAAATGACACTTATTCATATCAAATACAAGTTTAACATCTGAGTCAAATGTTAAATCTGAACGAGATTGTACTGACGCAATTAAGCCGCATCCACCAACCTCAGTGTAAATGTTAGTCTCTGCTCCTAAAAGTTCAGAGATTTTAACCTTACAATCAACAACCGCATTAGGGTATGTTTCAAACATAATTGGGTCACGTTCATCATGAATATTTTCAGGACGAATTCCTAAGAATATCTTTTTTCCAATAAAGTTTTTATCCTTTAGTAATTGAAGCTTTCCTTGAGGAATTTCAATCTTAACGTTTTCCTTAGAAGTTGTAAAAATACCATTCTCTGATGCAGTACCTTCAATAAAGTTCATAGGAGGAGTTCCAATGAATCCACCAACGAATACATTATGAGGGTGTGAATAAATTTCCTTTGGTGTACCAACTTGTTGAATACGACCATCTTTCATACAAACAATTCTTGATGCCATTGTCATAGCTTCAATTTGGTCATGTGTTACATAAATAGTTGTAGCATTTAAACGACGATGAAGTTTAATAAGCTCTCCACGTGTAGAAACACGAAGCTTAGCATCTAGGTTAGAAAGAGGCTCATCCATTAAGAATACCTTAGCATCACGAACGATAGCACGACCTAAGGCAACACGTTGACATTGACCACCTGATAATTGTCTTGGCTTACGTTCAAGATAAGGTGTAAGACCCAAAATTTCAGCAGCTTGCTTAACCTTTTCTTTGATTACATCACGATCAATACGACGAAGACGAAGACCAAATGCCATATTTTCATAAACTGACATATGAGGATAAAGAGCGTAGCTTTGGAATACCATCGCAATATCACGATCCTTAGGTGATACGTCATTTACCATTCTATCATCAATCCATAATTCACCGGCTGAAATATCCTCAAGACCAGCGATCATACGAAGTGTTGTTGACTTTCCACATCCAGATGGACCTACGAAGCAAATAAATTCCTTATCTTTAATTTCAAGATTGAAATCAAAAACAGCTTGAGTTCCATTAGGATAAATTTTATTAATATTTTTTAAGCTTAATGTAGCCATAATATAAATCCTCCTGTAATTAATACACCCATATTATAGCAAATCATTTTTTAAAAAAGAATGTACAAACTGCACATTCTTTAAATTTATTCTCCTTTTATCATACTATAAATAATATAAGCATCCTTAAATCTTCTTAAATCATAGCCTGTTTTTTTATAGAATTTATCAAGCTTATTAATTAAGGTATTTCTATGCATATATAAATCAGCTGAAGTTTTTAAAATGTTTAAGTCATTATTAATAAATGTATTAATAATATTATTCATTTCTATATCATTAAAATATTCCCCTAAAAGTTCTTTTTTTAAGGATAAATCATTTAAGCAAATAGCCTCATCAATTAATTCCCACTCATGATATATTTCTTTTTTCTTTGCCAAGATAAAATACTTATAAATCATTTCATAATTATCTTTAATCGATGCTTCTTCTATTTTTTTCGAAATATAACATTTAAAAAATGTATTTAAATCAAACATATAGGCTTTAATCGCTTCTTCAAACATTAATTCTTCATAATCATTATAAGGATATATAATAACATCATTATATAGTATAGGCTTTACCGGCCCAATCAATGAAAAGATAAGCGATGAAAGCTCATCGCTTGTATCTTTTTTTAAATATAAAAAATACTTATTCATCATCATCACTATCATTCAGATTGTTTTCATCATCTGAATCGTCATCTACAATTTCTGCGTCCTTTATTTCTTCTTTATTTGTATTAAATCGACTATTATTTTCATATAAATGACTACTCATATAAGGACTATATTCGTTTCCATTTTCTTGATTTAAAGCGGCTTCATCGTATCTTACCATTCTTGTTGATGACAATCTATCTCCTACTGAAATATGATCCCTTGTAATATAAATAACATTTATAATAAATGCTATGAAACAACAAATATTTAAAATATTATATAATCCAAAGCCTACTAAATCTCTTAATACTAACGTTCCCATCGTAGGGTCTTCACCCTCAAGACTTTCGACCTTAATTTTCATAAGCATTCGGCCAACGGTTTGTTTAGACCAATAATAACCTAATATATCATAATATAAGACGATTATTATCAAATAGCTCAAGAATGAAACTATAGATGATGTAAGAGTATACTTCATACTTGCAGATGCATAACTTCTACAGTCCTCAACACTATTAATGACCATACTAGAAAAATCAGAATCATATCTAGCACACGTATTTTTTACCGTTTCATCATCAACTAAATAATACACATATAAAGCTACTTGTTCATCATTAATATCAGTGGTTAGATTTGAATTTCCTGTGGGAGAAAGCTTATTATTTATCATTTCAACTAAAACAGGTTTAACGTGAGGGTCAATTTTTTCAAATTGAGGTTCTTTTACTCTAAAAACAACCAAAAGTAAAAGCGAAAGCAAAAATGTAACAAAACCAATAATAATTGTATCAATTAAAAATGCAACAAATCTTTGACTAGGATTTGCAAGTGTCTTCATATAAAACCACCAACCTTTGTCAAAATTATAGCATAAAATTATCTATTATACAAACGCATCTTATTTAAGTTTATTATTAAATTTAAGCACATCTAAATTAATGCTATTTTTCTTTCTCAATCTAAAAAAATGATCCTTTTTATTTTTTTCCACAAGTTCTTTTATAATTTTTTCAAAATCATCAAACATATAATAAGATAAACTACCCGGTATTGTATTAATCTCATTTAAATATATCTTACTGTCCTTATAAAAGAAATCAATTCTTACAATATCCTTTGCTCCTATTACCTTATAAGCTAAAGACCCAATTTCAAAAATTCTTTTAATAAGCTCATTATCATCTAAAAATAAATGGGAATATAATTTAAGATTTGATAAATATTTTTCCTTGAAATCAAATATATCATCAGTGTAATTTATAAGTTCAACCTTAGACATTTTAATACTTCCATCATCATAAAAGGCCGCTGAGAATTCCTGCATATCTTCTAAATACTCCTCAATAATAAGTTCACTATCATATTTTAATGCCTTAAGTGATTTCTTTATCAATTCATCTTCATCTTTACATACACTTATTCCTAGAGACGATCCACACCTTTTAGGCTTTACAATAACCGGATAAGGAATCTCAACTAAATCATAAGGCTTATAGCTCTGTTTTTTAACTTGTAAAATTCCTTCGCTATTTAACATTTTATAGCATAGCCATTTATCCATTGCCACAACGCCAGGATAAACACCACTACCCAAATAAGGTATTTCATAGAAATCTAGAATAGCACCAATTGTATCTTCTATTCCATAACCATGATTTGCAAGAATAATAAAATCAATTTTTTCAGCTGCCAATGCTTTTTTATTTAATAAAATTCTTTTTCCTTTTTTATTAATAATTTTATCCATTGATGGCTTTTTAAAATAATATAATTCATTTTTAGAATCTAAATATAAAAATTTTACATCCGAGATTCTATGATACAAAGCCATTGCACTTACAATGGAAATTTCATGCTCGCTTGATGAACCACCACAAAGTAAACCAATCATTAAATCACCATTATAAAAATATGCTAAAGTTTATTATTTATTATAAATAAATATCGGGTACGTCATTTTCAATCAAAACAGCCTCATTATTAAAGCTTAACATAAGTCTTGCTTCATCTACACTTCTAACATAGGAATGGTTTATTTCAATTAAATCATATAAAATTTTACTAGTTGAAAGCTTCACTATATAAGCATAATCACATATTTCATTTATTCTTTTTGCATATTTTAAATATAAATTTGGTAACAGCTTTTTACATTCAACAAAACCAGGTGTAATAATTATTTTCTTCTTATTATAATGTTTTAACTGTTCTAAAGCTTTAAGAGCTCCTTTTAAATTGGAATTAAATGAATCATCTATAATAATACTATTTCCGATTTCTAATATTCTTTGTCTAGAGGCTGGTCTTTTAATATTTTCAAGTCTAACAATCAGTTGGTTATAATCAATTTTATATAAAACTCCTAAAATAATTCCAGGCATCATATTGGAAATATCAATTTCATCATAACCATTATTTTTAAATTTAAAAACGAACTCATTATAAGCATAGATATTTACATAATCCTCTAAAATTTGATAACTAAAATCAGCATTTTTACCATAGCTTATAAGATATGAAGTTCCATTATAGCTATAATTTCTTAAATATTCATTATCATAATTTAAAATCGCAATTCCTTTTTCACCAAGTCCATCTATAATCGACATTTTTTCCTTAATAATATTAGAAATATTTTTAAACGAATCCAAATGCATTGGTCCAATTCCCGTTACGACTGCGATATTAGGAAAAAAAGCACTAGTAAGCTTTTTAATATCATTAATATGATTGCTTCCCATTTCTAATATTAAGGCATTATAATACTTTAAATTGTGATTATTAAGTTCTAAAGAAATACCATTTAAAGTATTATAGGAGGCCTTAGTAGCCAAAGGTGTTATGTCGTCTAAAATTTGCGACATAAAATATTTAGTTGTTGTTTTGGCAAATGAACCTGTAATTCCAATTACATCATGATTAAATTCTTTTCTTTTTAAGATTGCTTTCTTTAAATAATAATGACTTATTTTCCGTTCAATTAGATTACTTATAAAAAAAGGAATACATAAGATAAAAATAAATAAATAGCTTATACATAAATAAGAATTGATATATAAAAAAGGTATCAAAATTATAAATAATCTAATAATTCTTTTAGTAAATTTAAGCTTTATTCGTAATTTGGAATATAAATATAGTAAATAAACTAATATTAAAAAAGCCATAATCAAAGAAATATAACCACTAATAAAATAGATAAGATACACCATTAATATTAATAATTCTAAGTAAAAATGGCGAATAAAATAATTAAGATATTCCTTAATATGATAATGAGCTTGCTGATAGATAGTTATAATTAAAGGAAGGTATGAAAGCGATAAGACAAGTGATATAAAGCTAAGCATAGTTTTCAATCACCTTACTAAGCAAAATTGTTTCCTTAAGATAAGCAAAATGATTTCCTTTTATTTCAATTAATCCAGACCCTTGCATTTTTCTTTTACCATAATAAGCTACTCTTTTAGGTACAACCTTATCATTATTAGCATAAATAATTAAAACCTTATTACCATCAATATTTTTAAATGATATTTTTTTCATATCACTAAATACATTATTCATCGTTTGTCTCATTAAGGGGGATGCATTTTTATAATCAGCAGAAGGCTTTGATATTTTAAATAGCTTATTAGCTAAAAGCTTAACCCTTGTTTTTAAAGTTCTATAATCATAAATAGGGGTTGAAATTAAAATTATTTTATAATGATAAAGCTCTGCCATTTTAAGGGCAATCCTTCCCCCAAACGAATGACCAATGATTAAAGGATTATCTATTTTCATATTTATAATAAAATCGTTTATTGATTTAGCATAATCATTTAAATTAAAAGCCCTTTCTAGCTTAGACTCCCCAAAGCCAGGTAAATCTAGCAAATAAGACTTGAAATTAGAATCTAGATGAGAAGCTAAGGCTTTAAAGCAGTGATGAGAGCCACCAAAGCCATGAAGGAAAACAATTTCCTTCTTACCACTACCTAAGGTATCATAAAAAAGATTATTAATCGTCACCGTACCACCTAATTTAATATATGCCTAAGATAAAAAAATAGTCCCATTTTTGGGACTAATAAACTAATCGATAAATTCCATTTCATAAGAAAAAAGATATTCTTCACCTGGTTTTAAACTATTAATTCCTTCTTTCTTAGATAACTCCAAATTAGGATTTTCAAAATCAGGAAGTCCATCCCATGGTTCAATACAAACAAAATCACCAGCATTAGGCTTACTCCAAATAGATAAATACTTAGAATGAAATCTAAAGCTAATTCTTCTTCCATCCTTTCTTTTTAAAGTCAAATGATTGAAGTTATTATCACAAATTAAGGTTTTATATTTTCTAAAGAAATCCTTATCAACCTCTATTTTTCCCACCTCACCCAATGTCTTTTTTCTAGTAATAAAGGATCCATCATCATTAAGCTCATAATAAGTGATTATTGTTTTCTTATCAAAAAGAACATAATTTCCTTTAGTATCATTATCTTCATAATTAACTCTTATAGCAGGATGACCGCCGATACCAAAATACATTATTTTATCATCTATATTTTTAACCTTATATTCAACATCCAAAATATTATTATTTCTTGTATAGGTGACATAGAGTTCAAATTTATAAGGATAATGCTTTAACGTTTCTTCATTTGAGGTCAAATAAATAGTATCACTATTTTCACTCTTAGCAATAAGCTTAAAATTACTATATTTGGCAATACCATGAATTTTCATTGAATATTCCTTGTCATCTACCATATATTTTTCATTCTTAAGTCTAGCAACAAAAGGGAAAATAACATTATCCTGTCCCGACCAAATTGACTCATCTAAAATGAATAACCTTTCTTCATTTGAAACCATAATAGAAGTTAAAGATCCACCATCTAATTTATATTTATAGTTTAGCATTTTAACACCTCAAAGCTAATTCCAATTAGCTAAATATTTTTTAATTAGGAAAGAACAAAAGTAATTCTAGATACATTAAGCAATTACATTTTAAAATAACACTAGCATCTATTTTTCTTTTTAAATACATAATAAACATCCATATTTTAAGTCTATCACAAAATAATAGAATAATCCACAAATGCTATCACATTTTATGAGGCACTTTTATCATTTTCATCACATTTTATGAAAAACAGCCTCATTTCTGAGACTGTTTTTTAATTTTATTTATAATTAGATTTATCTATTAGCTAAATTTAATAAATTTATTTTTTTTAAATGTTAATAATCTACTTAGAAGCATTATAAATGACATAATTACTACTATTATAATTCCAAGCCATGATGTATTGAATATCCTTATACTTGCATATTTTCCTCCACCACATGCTAAATTTAAAATTAAATTACAACCAAAATTTAAAAAAATCCCCAAAATTAATGAACATGCAATCATAAGTAAATCTTCAATTAAATATAGCTTCAAGGCGTCTGTTCCATTAAAGCCGTTAATCTTATATAAGTAATTAAAATCACTATTATTTTTTAAGAGTTTTATTGACTTATCATAATAAACTAAAATAGTAATTAAATATCCAATAAGTATGATAGGAATCAAAATATTTTTGAAGAATATCATAATATTATTTGCATCTTGAATTTTCAAATACAAAGCTGATTCATCAATCATTTTGTGTGTATACATATATTTAAAAGCATTATAATTTGTTTTTACTAAATATGAATCATAATACATCATCTCATTATTTTTAATTTCAAATAATAATTCACTTGAAGTGTAAATAGTTGGTATAGTATCTAAATTTACCGTACTCATATTAATACAGTTATAGGCTTCAAAAAATTTATTATAATCACCAACAATAGTTTTTACTTTATCATTAATTACAACTTGATATTTACCATCAATTTTTTCATTGCTAATATTTTCATCAATTACCCATTTTATTGGAACTCCATCTAAAATCGATATAAACGTTCCTGATTCACAAGGTATATATAATAATGAATAAATATTTTTTATGTTATTACTAAAAATACTCCAATCATCCTTATTTGATTGTGAATATTCTTGTTGATATTTAGTATAATCTGTTTCAATTATTCCTGATATCTTATAAATAAAATCATTAATTCTTATACCATTTGTAATAATATCTTCATAACTTCTGCTTTCATACTGTTCAATTTTATCAGCGATGTAATCCGTAATTAAAAAATCACCTTTTTTGTAACATCCAAATTTTAAACTAAAGAAATCTTGTTCAATAATACTTACGCCTGAAAAGGAAATATTAAAATCATACTTAATATCATCCTTAATAACTCTACCTGTTTGAATTTTTTCAACATGCTCCAAGATATTTAAATTAAAAGCCTCATCTTTTGAGTCATTAACTTGATAATCATTTGTAAACGAAACAATAGATTGCTTATTTTCATTATATGCATTGTATGCCATTTTAGGTAAATTTAAAAGTGATAGGTTTATAAAAAACAACGTTAATCCAATAAAAAAGCCAATTATTAAAGAAAATAGAATTAACTTTTTTTGATTATTCTTAATAAGATTTTTAATGCATAGCTTAAATCCTAATAGTTTTGGTTCTTCGAATGAATCTACATCATGCTTTACAATGGTGTTATTTAATTTTTTTGTTGATGAATCTCCCAAAACATTAATTAAAATTTTATTACCATTTAGAGAAGTCAAATAATCAACAAGCTTATTTTTTTGTATACTGTTTAAATTCATAGGCATCGTAAGAACATTATCTTTCAATATAATATCCCCTTTATTATCATCACAGGTAATTACTTCTGCTTTATGATTATCTGTAATTTTAATTATCATATCCGAAAGATCATTAACTAAATCTTCATTATGAGATACAATTACTACCAATGATAATTTGCTTATTTCATGTAAAACCTCAAATAATACTTTCTCTGTTTTTGAGTCTAGGGAATTAGTTGGTTCATCAATCAAGTAGCAGTCTCTTATTTTTGAAAGTTCTAATATTAAATTAGCTTTTTGCATTTGTCCACCAGACATTGTATCTATTCTTTTTTCTAAAAATGATTCGAATGAAAAAGCCTTAACTAATTTATCAAACCTATTTTTATCATAGATATCCTTAAATAAATTCAATATTTCGATAAGCGAATATTTATAATTATGATATTCCTGTGAAACATAAGATATAAGCTTATTCCTTATGTAAAAATAGTTATTTTCATCATATATAACATTATCAAACTTAACCATACCAGATGAAGCACATAAAGTTGTAGATAAAATTCTAAGTAGGGTTGTTTTTCCACTACCATTATTACCAATAACGGATACCAAACCATTTGTTGGTAAAACAATATTAATACTATCTAAGGCTTGTTTGCCATTATAATCTTTACTTAAATTTTTTATTTCTATCATATAACTATTTTCTCTTAAGTCCAATATTTAATTATGCCAATGTTAACTGCAGTACTTCCCGTAATAGGCTTAATAATTATCGTTTCAAAATTTGAAAAATATCCAAGCTCATTTGATTCATCTGGTCTGATATTTTCTAGTTTTTCTTTAGATGAATAATTATAAGCTTCTGCTTCTGATTTAGCATAAGATATACCAAGGCTTCGACCTTCTACAATAATATAGCTTGTATCATCCGCAAGAACAAATGAATCATTTTCATCCTTATATACATTATAGTAAGTAATTGCAAATCCAGAAATACTAGTACTCTTATTTTCAAGTACTGGTGTCGTGTCAAGCTTAGTAGCTCTAATTTCTTTCAAACCACCTGCCCTAATACAAGATGTTAAAAGTAAAATAAAACTAATCATCATTAAAAAATATTTTTTCATATTATCTACCTCTCTTCCAACAAAATTCTACTTTAATTCTAAATTAATGTCAAATGTTCAAAAGTCAGCTTTTTGGTTGTAAATATAGTAAAAACACAAAAAAAGAGAACTATCATTTAAAAAAACGAATGTTTCTCTTTAGTATTATTATATTTTATTGTTTAAAAATCATTTTTAATGCACCTGAAAAATTCATCTTTAGACCTGCATTTTCAATAATTTTTAATGATTTATCATCTTGTTTTTTCAAATATAAATCTAAAGCTTTAAGTGTTTCGCTTTCTTTTTTTTCAACCTTAGAAAATAATTCCGTCATTGACTCTTCATATTCTTTTTCTTTAAGCATATATAGTGCTACAAGCTTACAATAAACAATCGTTCTTGGAAGTTTAATTTTATCTTCTAAAAGCGAAATAATTTCAGAATATCTTTTCATCGCTATACATGAAACAGTTAAATAAGCTAACGTATCATCATTAAACTCAGTTTTTTTACCTATTCCCTTTAAAGATAAATATTGACTTTTAGCAAGATTATAACAACTCTTAAAATCATTAATTTTAGAATAAACATTCATATAAGTATTGTTTAAATACAAAATCCTCATAAAATTATTATCCTTTAAAAAATAATTTTTGGCTATATCAGCATAATAGAAAAACTTTATAACATCATTTTTCTTCACATATATTGACGAAATTATATAAAATTTTAGTCCATCATCAAAATTATTAATCGAATAATATTCTGTAAAATTTGATGGACATGCTGTATGAAAAATTTCAAAAATGTTTTTAAGTTGAAAATTAAAAAAATTCTCATAGCATTTATTCTCTTTATAAATATCAAAAGCCTTTTTTTCTTCTTCCGGCTTTAATATTTTATTAAGCATCATAAAAGATTTAAAATTATATAATATTGGAAATAAAATACTATTTGTTGCAATCTCATGATCTAGGGTATTCATATAACTATCATAATTATCGAAGCACTTATAATACATATCGTTATAAATATTGGTAAATAGTATTTCCATATTTGAAATTTCTTCATTTGTTAAGAGTCTATAATTAAAATAGTCAGCTAAAATTTTAATTATTTCATGCCCTATCGCTTGTTCACTCTTACGGGCTCTTCTGTATGATGTTGGACTAATACCAATAGATATTAAAAATTCATCCTTATTTAAGTTTTGATTTTTAATTACTACATCAAATAAATAAAAATATATACTTGTATTTTGATATTCACTAAGTTTTATATCCTTCAATTTAACTTCTCCTTTTAAAAAAATAGCCTCATTTCTGAGACTATATTTTATTAATTTTGTTGATTCTTACTTAAAGAATCTCTTATTTCTTCAAGTAATTCCACTACTGGATCTTTAGGAGCTGGTTTAGTTTCTTCTTCCTTTTTCTTAGCTTCTAAAGCTGCGGCTGCTTCTTCCTTAGCACGCTTTTCCTCTAAATAAGCTAATTCTTTCTTATTAAGCTTAATGCCCTTTGAATTTTTAAAGTTAATAATATTTTCAATATTTTTTGTCTTTTCAGCACCATCCTTAATATTATTGAACGTTCTAATAATTAAGAATAGAACAAAAGCTACAAGTAAGAAATTAATTATAGCACTAATAAATGCACCCCAGTCAATTAAAATTGAATTAGCAAGGTCAAGAACTTGTTTGCCATCTTCAACCTTATATACCTTTACAAGAACAGTATACATTTTATCAAGAGCATCATTATCTCCACCGAAGCAATAATAAAGCACCATATTAATAATAGGCTTTAAAATACCATTTGATAAAGCTGTTACAATTGCTGTAAAAGCGGCACCAATAATAGTACCAACAGCCATATCCATTACATTTCCACGTGAAATAAACTTCTTAAATTCTTGAAAAAACTTCTTCATACACAACATCCTCCATAGCTATATTATAAAATTCTTAGACAAATTTCGCAAGATTATTTCTTTTTCATTTTAAAACGCTTTTCATGAGCAAGCATATCCTCATTCTTAATTTCTTTAAAGCCATTTCCTAAAACCTCAGATGTATCTGATACAATAACAAAGGCCTTGCTATCTATAGCTGATACCATTTCCTTAAGTTCATTTAATTGACCTGCCTTAACTACTGTCATTAAAATTCCTTTATCAAGCTTAGAATACATTCCAACTCCATCTATTTTAGTAACTCCTCTTGGTGAATGATTAATTAAATAATTACCAATTTCATCAGGCATATCAGTTACGATATAGCAAAGCTTTGATCTATTTAGGCCAATAATTATCATATCAGACATCTTAGCAGATAGGAAAATAACAATTAAAGCATATAGCACATTAGAAATGCTTTTCATACATATGGCACCAGATACAACAATAATACCATCAAGCATAGCTGTAAAAACAGGAATTGATAAAAACGGCATTAAATTATGTAGGAATCTTCCTAAAAGCTCCGTACCACCTGATGATACACGATATTTACAAAAAAGACCAATCGCGACCCCTTGAATAACGCCACCAAAAACCGCACCCATAAGGCCGTCATCCTTAACAATTGCCGGTACACGCTCAAACAAGGTAGTTGCAAGACCTAAGCATACAGTTGTGACAAGACAATTAATCGTAAATTTAACGCCTTCTTCAAAAAAACTAATAATTAAAATTGGAATATTACAAGCAATAATTATGATACCAACACTTATAGGAATATAGCGACTTAACAAAGTCGCAAGCCCCGAAATTCCACCGGCAACAATACTATTAGGTACGAGGAAGCAGTCCAAAGAAAATGCATACAACACACATGCTAGTATCATCATAAAATATCTTTTAATTTCTTTTTTTAGATTTATATTCATATTATGATTCAAGTCCACTAATAGGGGCTCTTTCCTCCAACCTAAATTCAACCTTTGCTATATCAGCCTTAAGGTTTATAATTTTTTTTATATAATCATCATTTAATTTTTCAAAATCAATTTGACCATTTTTGATATATTCAAATGGAAATTCATTTTTAATTTTATTAATTTCTTCTTTGATATCATCAATATGCTTATTTATTAATTTAATATCGCTACATTTAGGTAAATCTTCATATTTAGCCTTTAATAATTCATCTAAATCTTCATTAATAAACGCTTCTAAATAAGTATTATATTGCTTTAAAGTCTCATCATTAGATGATTCTAAAACATATGGATGTAAGCTTAAAATTATATTTCTCATTGTAAATTCTAAAGCATCGTGATTTATATCATCAGATGTTTCAATATATTCTTCAGTCATTGATAGAATTGTTTTCGTTTCTTCAATTTCCTTAAGATTAGGTTCCGTAGCCTTATAGGCCTTATCCTCTAAAGAATCAACATTTTGATTATAGGGAATACTTCTTAAAATATCTTCCTTTGTTTTTAAATAGTTAAGCTTATATTTTAAATTTTGAAATTCAATAATTTGATCCTTAATTGCATAATTCATTTTAGCAATATAAACTGCCTTTTGATATAAAAGACATTCCTTAGCTAAAATAAAATCCGCTAAGCGATTAATTAAATAATTATTATATTGAGACTTATAATAGTCAAAATAGCTATTTAATTTTTCTGCCTCAATATTATTAATTACCTTTCCAGCTTGTAAAGAGTTAACTATATAGTAGCTAAAATTTAGCGGATCACCCTCATGCATTGTAATCACCCTAAGATCTACATCTTGCGGAAAATCAACATTATAAAATAATACACGGGGAATTACCATTTCCTTTGCACCACCTGGATACCAAGCTCTTCCTAAATACTTTTTATTATTACCACTAGATATAACACGTGTATTAGCAAAAATAAAGCCATATTTGCTAGAAGCGTACGTATCAGGAGCGCATAAATAGGCATTAGAATCTAGAATTTGTAACATTTTAATCGTTGAATTATTAATAATCGCATCCCCACTACCAAAGATAAAATCAACATCACCTTCAATATAACAGTTATCAAAGTAATTATCACTAGCATCAATATATAATGTATCCTGCTCACTTATAAAATCAATATTGGTATATGTACCAAAGCACGCTTCTGTTTTAAACGCGACATTTTGATTCCCCTTATTTCCTAGTACACGATGATAGCTATTTTCAATAATTAAATTTTCAAGACGAAGATATGTAGCACTTGGCTTTACTGTTAAAGACGCTGAGCCCGTTGTACCATAGGTTTTAACACCATCACCACCATCTTCCTTCCTTACAATCATTCCATTCCTTGCATCATAGGTAATTTTAGCCTTTGTAACACCAATAATTGTTAAATGTGAAGTTGTAATTACATATTTTCCATAATATGTATCATCATATAAGAAAATGGTATCATATTCCTTGGCAGCCAGAAGAGCCTCAGCCAATGTTTCAACTATTTTACCATCTCTATCTATTTTGCTTAAATTTTCTTTTTTTGACACTAAATATTTCATATAAAACACCTTAATTAATTCATTATAATTTTACACTTTATGGCTTTATTTTTCAATAATATAGTATTTTATTTAAAAAAAGGTTTATTTGCTTAGCAAATAAACCAATAAATTTTATTCAAGTTCAAAGGCACCAGTATATAATTGATAATAACGGCCTTTCTTTTCGATAAGCTCCTCATGTGAGCCACGTTCAATAATATGACCAAGCTCAAGAACCATAATAGCCTTTGAATTCTTAACGGTTGATAATCTATGAGCAATTACAAATACTGTACGACCATCCATTAGCTTATCCATACCATCTGTAACAAGTGCCTCGGTTCTAGTGTCAATCGATGAAGTTGCTTCATCAAGAATCAAAACAGGCGGATTTGAAATCGCAGCACGGGCAATAGAAAGCAATTGTCTTTGACCCTGTGACAATTGAGAGCCATTAGCAGTCAATACTGTATTATAGCCATCTGGTAAATGTTTAATAAATTGATCAGCATTAGCAAGCTTAGCAGCTGCATATACCTCTTCATCTGTCGCATCAAGCTTACCATAACGAATATTTTCCATAATAGTGCCTGTAAATAGATTAGTATCCTGTAAAACCATACCAAGAGCACGTCTTAGATCAGGCTTTTTGATTTTATTAATATTAATACCATCAAATCTAATCTTACCATCCTGAATATCATAGAAACGATTAATTAGATTCGTAATCGTTGTTTTACCTGCACCAGTAGCTCCAACAAAGGCGATTTTTTGACCAGGTTTTGCAAATAATGATACATCATGAAGAACAATCTTATCAGGATAATATCCAAAATCAACATCAAAGAATCTTACATCACCCTTTACCTCAGTATAAGTAATTGTACCATCATGATGAGGATGCTTCCAAGCCCAAAGACCCGTTCTTTCCTTAGCTTCCTTAAGCTCTCCATTTTCAATTTTTGCATTAACAAGTGTTACATAACCATGATCCTCTTCTGATTTTTCATCAAGAAGTTCAAAGATTCTTTCAGCACCAGCAAGTGCCATAATAATAGAATTAAACTGATTTGAAACCTGTGATACCTGATTACAGAACATCTTATTATATCCAAGATATGATACTAAAAGTCCTACTGTAAAACCTAAAATAGTATTTAATGCTAAATATGAGCCAACCATTAGAGTAACTGAATATGAAATGTATCCTAAGTTATTCATTACTGGCATTAAAATATTAGCATACATATTAGCCTTAGTAGCTGTTGCACATAATCTATCATTAACCTCATCAAAATCATGCTTAGCATCTTCTTCATGATTGAAGACCTTAACTACCTTTTGACCCTCAAGCATTTCTTCAACATATCCATTTAAAGAGCCAATATCAATTTGTTGTTTAACAAAACCCTTACCAGAACGAGATCCTAAGAATCTTGTAACTAAAACCATTAAGCAAACAGTAAATAAAACAATAAGTGCAAGAATAAAATTAGCTCTAAACATAAATACAGCCAGCATAATCATCATTATAATACTAGTTGTAAGCTGAGGAATTGATTGACTAATCATTTGACGAAGAGTATCTGTATCATTTGTATAACGAGACATTATCTCGCCATGAGTATGACGATCAAAATACATAATAGGTAAGCTTTGCATATGCTCAAACATCTCATCACGTACATTCTTTAATACACCGTTCGCAACGCTTACAACTGTACGAGCATTAATATATGAAGCAATAACCCCAATCGCATAGAAAATGATTACAGGCGTAATTTGATGCCATAGGTAGCTAGTATCAACACTATGAGTTATCTTATAAGTTTCTTGAAGCTTGGGAATTATCGTATCAATAAGTGTCGCATTGAAATTTGTACCATAAACAGTTGAAAATGATGTTATGCAAATACATATAATTACAATAATTAATTGAAGCCAATATTTTTTAAAAATTATACCTAAAAGACGCTTTAGGGTCTTTAAAGGTGAATGTGCACCTTTTTTATTCTTCATGTGAACCAGCTCCTTTCACTTGAGATGTATATACTTCTTTATAAATTTCATTACTTTTTAAAAGTTCTTCATGTGTACCAACGCCAGAAATATGGCCATCATCTAAAACAATAATCATATCAGCATCCTCAACTGAAGAAATTCTTTGGGCAATGATAATCTTAGTTGTATCAGGAATTTCCTCACGGAAGGCTTTTCTAATTAACGCATCAGTCTTAGTATCAACAGCACTTGTTGAATCATCCAAAATTAAAATCTTAGGATGCTTCATCAAAGCACGAGCAATACACAAACGTTGACGTTGTCCTCCTGAAACATTAGCACCACCCTGTTCAATATGAGAATTATATTTATCAGGGAAACGTGATACAAACTCATCAGCTTGAGCAAGCTTACTTGCATGTTCAATTTCTTCTTCGGTTGCAAATTCGTTACCCCATCTCAAATTGCTTGCAATAGTACCTGTAAATAAGACGTTCTTTTGAAGAACAACTGATACCTCATCACGTAGCGTTTTTATATCATAATCCTTAACCTCAACGCCACCAACCTTTAAAGAACCTGAAGTAATATCATAAAGACGAGGAATCAAATTAACAAGCGTTGACTTAGCACTACCAGTACCACCAACAATACCAACGGTCATACCAGATTTAATATTTAAGTTAATATCACTTAAAACAAGCTTATTCTCACTATCTTCGTAAGAAAAATCAACATGGTCAAAAACAATTGAGCCATCATTAACTGTATAAACCGGATTTTCACAATTTTTAATTGTTGGTTCTTCGTTAATTACAGCACTAATACGCTCAACAGAGGCTTTAGACATTGTAATCATTACAATAATCATCGAAAGCATCATAAGACTCATTAAAATTTGCATAATATATGTAAATAAGGCATTTAAATCACCCGTTGTGAATGTAGATGTATACGGAGCACAAAGCTTAGCACCCATAAATGATACAAACATAAAGCAAACATAAACAGCAGCCTGCATAAATGGATTATTAAATGCTAGCCAGCCTTCAGCCTTAACTGAATATTTATAAATTTCTTCTGATGAATGTTTAAATTTCTTTGTTTCAAAGTCTTCACGTACAAAGGCTTTAACCGTTCTTGCACCAGCAACATTTTCTTGAACAACCGTATTTAGGTCATCATATTTAGCAAACATTTTCTTAAAATTAGGATGAGCTTTTGTCATAATGAAAAACAATGCTAAAGCAAGTACAGGCACAACAACTACGAAAATCATTGAAATTTTAGGACTAATAACAATTGACATAATGAATGCAAAAATAAGCATAAATGGAGCACGTACAGCAATACGAATTACCATTTGGAATGACATTTGAACATTAGTTACATCTGTTGTAGTACGAGTTATTAAGCTTGATGTTGAAAACTTATCAATGTTTGCAAAAGAGAAATCCTGAATTGAATAATAGATTTCCTTACGTAAATTTTTAGCAAAACCACATGATGCCTTAGCTGAAAAAATTCCCGATAGGACTCCAAAGCCAAGTGATAATATAGCAAAACCAATTAAAATGAAACCCGCAATAATAGCCGCCTTTTGGCTAGGAACATCGCTTAAAAATTTAAGTAAGGTTAGCTTTAATGTAGCACCCGCCTCATGCTTATTATTAAAATCAATAATATTAATTATATCTGACATTACAAGAGGAATTAATATTTCCATCACAACCTCTAGGGCAACTGTAATGGGAGACATAATTGTGGAAAATTTATAGCCGTTTATACACGACAAAATACTTTTTTTCTTCTTTTTTTCCATATATATCCGCTCCTTTTTTAATATTTTTCGATATTGTTAAGTATTCTCTTAAGAAGATCACTAAGTAATTGCTCTTCTTCTTTATTAATCGAAGAAAACGCTTCTTTTTCAACCTGTTCAATATTTTTTGTAATTTGATTATGAATATCTAACGCTTTTTTTGTTAATACAATCCTTTTAAGACGTTGATCCGTAGGAATAGATTCTCTTACAATAAAACCCATTTTTTCAAGATTTTGTAAAGTAGATGTAACCGATGACCCTCTAAGCTCGAAATGCTCCTCAATATCCTTTTGAAAAACATCACGATTTTTCGATTCACATCTAACATAACCAATTATTCTTCCTTGAACACCAGAAACCCCTAATTTTTGGTTTGCATGGTCAATTTCTCGTTTCATTTTATGAGCGACCTTATGTATTAATCCACCTAAATTAGTCATAGCATCCTCCTTGATTACTTAGAAACCTAACTAATTTTAACATAAAAAAATAACAAATTCAATTTTAAATTGAAAATGTTATTTAAAACTAAAACGTTTTCATTTTTTCTTACGTCCCTTATACTCTCTTAAAATAGATGCATAGGCATAAACATACTCATTATCATGCTTATAGGCTGATTCCTTTATTTGCTCAAAATATTCTGAGGTAGTTTTGTTTTTAGCCTTTTTAGCAGCTTTAATAATTTGTTCAATACTTGAATAGAACATTGGGTGATTAGCATCATAAATGCACTCAAAATGATGAACTAAATGCGAGTTGTCATCAAAAAAAGAAAATATCTTTGATAAAGCATTAGGAAGCCTTAAAGGTTTTACCATACTATTAAGATCTTCATCAGTAGCAATCATACTTATAAGCTTATATAAATGATAGCCCGTAACATATCTTTTTAATCCATCAGGATTTTTTTGATAATCAGTAAACAATCTTCCAATAAGCTTTATTCTTCTAAATACCCTACTACTAGAATTATTTTCATTATATTTTTTCTTAAATAATGATAAATGACTTCTAATATCTTCACCATTTAAGAATGTTTCATAAATATTAATCGCATCATCAAGCAAATAAGGAGTTTTAGCTGATGTAACATATGAATCTAACGCTGTTAATAGCTTAAAAGCTTCTTCCTTATAAGCAGTAAGTAAATTCTTAAAAATAACATGCTTTTTATATTCAACATCTGAAAAAACAGAATATGTAAATTCATCTTTTTTTATATCATCGGGATTTAAAATAGCATACTCAGTTTTATCGTCAACAATACGATTAGTAGGATGACCTACAACATCATTTCTAATATATTTAAGTTCTCTTAAAGCTTTATTATCATTAATATTAATAAAGTTTTTAGTTCCGGTAATTTTGAATGTTAAAGTATAAAGTGAATCTATACAAACAAATAAAGCCTGAAGGAGCCCATATAATCTTAATATCACCTCTCCCGAGTCAAAAGCCTCGTCCATACTTTTTTCAAAATATGAAATTGCATTATGATTATTTTTTAAAGTCATATAGCAAGCCTTGAGTACATTACTTTTAGAATCCATATCTTGTGCTAATTTATCAATAACGTTATTTACCTTTTCCATTTTATCACAGCCTTTAATATAATTATAATATACTCCTTAATAAAAAACAAAGGAATAATCCTTTGTAGCTAATTTATTGGCTTCTTTTTAATGATACTATCTATGTCAAAAAGCTTAGTAATATCACCTAAAATACTAGGCGCTTCTCTCATCATTCCCTCTAAGTCAAATTCATGATTTAAGCTATGTACCTGTACTCTTCCTTTGTTTGTTTCAATAAAGCACAATGGTGTCAAGCTTATTGTATGGGAATTTCCTTTAATAAGGCTTTTAGAATCCGAATCAATAACAATCTTTGAAAGCTTTACTTTATAAATAGGGATTAAAGCTAAATCCTCAGTTATACTTAATTTAGAGCCAAACACCAAATCAGATTTAAGATATTTCTTTATATCTTCAACAACACTATTAATATCTTCCATTAAATTATCACCTCAATATTATACTCATTTAACCAATAATGGATTTGGTAAATGAAAGCCATAAATGCATCATAACGCATTAACTGTCCAAACCAAGGAACATCAAGCTCCTTGTCACTTACTGCAATTTCCTTAAGTCTACCTATATCAAATATTTTAGCAAGTGGAGTATCACTATTTAAAATTTTAATAACCTCGCCTCTTATTAGATTATGCCAGCTTTTAGCTTGAGACTTCGGATAAGGACTTTTCTTCCTTCTATATATTTCATCGGGAAGATACTCCTTCATTGCATCTCTTAAAATTTGTTTTTCAACGCCATTATGAGCCTTTTGTTCATAAGGAAGATTATAGCAATATTCAACAATTCTCTTATCGGCAAAAGGAACCCTTACCTCAAGAGATGATCCCATAGTCATAAAATCCTTTCTATGAAGTAACGTTGTCATAAAATATTTTAAATTTAAATAATTCATTTGTAATTCTTTTTGGGTTTCTTCACTATCACTAGGATCAATAGGTGCTTCTTTAATACACTCTTCATATTTTTTATTAAGATATTCTTTAAAATCCATTTTATCTTTTATATCATCTTTTAAAAGATTTATTCTTTGTTCAATGTTTCTAATCCAAGGGAATCCTTCAATATTTTGTTTTTTAAACCAAGGATATCCACCAAATAGCTCATCAGCACATTCTCCTGATAAAGATACCTTATGTTTAAGAGAAATCTCCTTTGCAAGGTATAGCATAGATGAATCAATATCGGCCATTCCCGGTGCATCTCTTAAATGAAGAGATACCTTTAAATAATCAAAAACGGTTTTAGTATCTATTAAAACTGATTTATGATTATATTTTCCTTCTTTAATTAAATAGCCAATATAATCCTCATCTCTTGAGGTTTCAAAGCTATTTGCCTTAAAATTTTCCTTATTACCTTCATAATCAATACTATATGTATCAATCACTCCCACTATATTTTGGGCAACGCTAGCTACAATTGAACTATCAAGTCCACCCGATAAAAAGCTAGATATACCAACATCTGATACTAAATTTCTTTTTATTGAATCTGTAAGTAAAAACTTAACCATTGATACATTATCTTCATAGGAAAGTGTATTTTTAACTCTCTTAAGCTTAAAATATTGATATTCCTTAATACCCTTTCTTGAAAATTTTAAATAATAGCCAGGCTTTACCTCATATATATTTTTATATAATGTTTTTCCTGGTGATGAAGATGGTGCAAGCGTTACAAGCTCTGCTATTTCATCAAGACCCATTTGTGGCTTAATTCCATACAAAAGTAAAGCTTTTATTTCAGAAGAAACAAAAATATCATTATCTAAAATAGTATAATAAAGAGGTTTTACGCCAACATGATCTCTTGCGATTATAACCTCATCATTATGAACATAAACAAATGCGAAAATTCCCATTATTTTATCAATAATAGTTTCCCCATATTCCATTAAAAGCTTAAGTAATAGTTCTGTATCACTTCGTGATTCAACAGGATTTTTAAGCATTTTATTAAGTTCATCAAAATTATAAATTTCCCCATTATAAAGTAAATGATCATCTAAAATACTCATAGGCTGATGTCCTTTTGTTAAATCTCTAATTGATAATCTTCTATGGCCAAATGAATAATCTCTTGTGTATAAAATTCCTTCTTCATCTGGTCCTCTATGAGCAATTGATTCAACCGCCTTTTTAAATGAATCGTGTAACGTTTTTGAGTAGTAATTAGTTTTAAACATTATTCCACACATAATATCACTTCCTTTATTAAAATATGATATTATCCCTAAAAGGTGAAAAAAAGATATCAACAATTTAATGTTGATATCTCATGACTTAAGATTATTTAGTTTATTTTAATATCTTATCTAGCTCATCTAAAGAAAGACCTGTTATAGAACTAATAAATTCAAAAGAAACGATATTATATTAATCATCTCTTTTATTAATTATTTAATTAATATTATTGTAATTAGAAATTAAAAGCATTTCATCAAGACCTGATACAACACCTACTCCAATATCCGAATCTAATATACTTGAAAGTTCATCTAATAAATAGGTTTGAGGATTAAAAGGCTCTTTACCATCTAATGTATTCCATTTGAAGTTTGAAGTACTAGTTGTACCACCTGAGCAATCGATAGAAACATTAGCCTCATCACTAATAATAGGACTACTTTCTGTTGCTTGATATGTAAAATTAACTAAATGATAACCACCATTATTGGTTGCACCATCATAACTTGATGCATTTACAATTGTAGAATCATTATTTTTAATTAAAGACCGAATACCTTTAAATATACAGCTGTTTGCACATACCGAACCACCATTTCCAACAACAATTCCTTGGGATGTAAATGCACATTTCCAGCTACTATTTATTTTTGAAACAGCAGATGCAGCAATACTCTTCATTTGACTTCTATAGCTCATATATTCAAAATTATCCACAATACAATTATACATATAAGCATTTCCACCACGAAGCTTAGGAATACGATCCTCGATATTTTTAAATTTAGAATTAGCAATAGAAACATTTAAATTTAAATTATAATAATATTCACTACCAGAATCACCTAATAAAAAAGCCTTTTTTTGAGGAATAGCAATCCCTTTTAAAATTTGCTCAAAGCTTAAGCCTGCATCTCTTAAAGCCTTATAATATAAATTATTTGTACTAGCACCATTAGCAGCCTCGTATTCATCTTCAATTTTCTTCATCATCTTATAGATATATCCATCCTCGCTGCTATCACCGGCATGAAAATCACACCAAGAAATATGAACGTCAGATGTACCATCCGCATTATATGGAGCAGAGGATGCTGTACCAAGTGACTCGTAATAAGGATTTGCAACATCAATTTGTCCATCAAAGGATTTGCCAAAACTACAATGATCAATCCAAATATTGTCAGAAAATCCAATTTTAAAATAAGCCCATCCGAAGGTATCATAATCACCCATTTTAACTTGCTTAGGATTTGAAGTGTCCTCCCATTGCCACATTTCATCCATATCTAAATTTCTAATTGATACATTATTACAATAATTGATTTTAAAGCCACCATGTGTAATACGGGCTCCATTTTTTGAATAAATTAATAAATCATTTGTTCTTTCAATCGCAATTTGTGATATGCCATTTTCGGTTGCCATTTGAGACATTGTAACTGTTTTAGCATTTTTTTCCTTAATATAGTTAGATACAAGACCACTTTTTTTAGCATCTTCAGAAATCAAATTGTAGCCTAAATTTAAATCTGATGCTATTTCAATAACATGTACTGTTTGTTCCTTTTTTAATGTTTGAACATATTTAGCACTAACTAAAGGTGAATCTTCATAATATACCATAGCTGTTGTATAGCTTTCATCTGAAAACGGAGTATCATCAGGAATTTTTGTATATGTTCCATCACTTTTTTTCAAATATAATCCTTTGGCAATAGCATTTTTCCAATTAGTTTCATTTTTTCTAACATTATTTCTAACAATATAGCCTTCATCATGCTCTGTTACTTTCGTTTCATAATCTAATCTTGCAAGCAACAATGCCTCAACTAACTCTTCTGGTGTATTAACAACTTTGTATGCATCAGTTCCCACATATTTAGAATAATCATTATTAACATCTGATAAGTATCCCGAAGCTGACATATTTGCCTTAGTTTTAGCTGAAAGTCCGACAACCTTTTTATAAGCCTCTGATTTAGGTGTTTCACTTTGAGTAGGCTCTGCCTTTTGTGTTGGCTTTACTTCCGTAGGTTTTGTTGTAACATTATTTGTACTTTCTAACACTACATCACCACAAGACGCAAGGCCTAAAATTAAACCTGCCGATAATAATACCTTACTTAATCTTTTCATCTATATCTTCTCCTTCAAAGTGAGTAAATTATAACACAATAAGCATATTTATGAAAGCGTTTTTATTGATGTGATACATTTTTTATAAATATGTATAAAAAAAGATTAGCATAAAACTAATCTCTTTTAATTATTTATTTTGGATGTAGCCTTTTTTACATAATAATTCCGCAAGCAATACAGCACCACCAGCTGCCCCTCTTAAAGTATTATGTGATAAACCAACAAACTTATAATCAAAAATTTTATCATCTCTAAGTCTTCCTAAAGAAATACCCATACCATTTTCAAGCATACGATCAAGCTTTGTTTGAGGACGGTTATCTTCAGAAAAATAAGTTAAAAATTGCTTCGGTGCAGAAGGAAGCTCTAATGCTTGAGGCTCGCCCTTATATTCCTTCCATCTTTTTAAGATTTCTTCTTTAGATGGCTTATTTTTAAATTTAACAAATATACAAGCTAAATGTCCATCAGATACAGATACTCTTACACATTGAGCTGTAATATTAGGAGTGGTAGCATTAACAATTTTATCATTTTCAATATGACCAAAAATCTTAAGTGGCTCTTCTTCTGATTTTTCCTCCTCACCTGAAATAAAAGGAATGCAGTTATCTACAATATCAGGGAAGGTTTTAAATGTTTTGCCAGCACCAGAAATAGCTTGATAAGTAGTACATGCAACATCAGTAATTCCTAAATCATATAGTGGTGCAAGAGCAGGCACATAGCTTTGTAAAGAGCAATTAGACTTAACCGCAATAAAGCCACGCTTAGTTCCTAAACGCTTTTTTTGAGCATCAATTATCCTTAAGTGATCACTATTAACCTCAGGAATAATCATTGGTACATCAGGTGTTTTACGATGTGCACTATTATTTGATACAACAGGGCATTCAAGCTTAGCATACATTTCCTCTAAGGCCTTAATTTCATCCTTTTTCATATTTACTGCGCAGAAAACAAAATCAACCTCTTGAGCAATCCTTTTAGCATCATTTGTGGCATCAAGTACAATCATATCCTTAACAGATGAAGGAATTTCTCCTTCCATAGCCCAGCGTCCATTTAAAGCCTCTTTATATGTATGTCCTGCTGATGAAGCGGACGCAGCTAAGGCCTTAATATGAAACCAAGGATGGCTTGCAAGTAGAGTTACAAATCTTTGACCAACCATACCTGTAGCGCCAATAATACCAACATTATAATGAAAATTTTCCATAAATCCTCCTTGCTAATCTACATATTTATATATATGTATAAATTAAGCATTTTATAATTTAAAATTTCATGCTACAATAGCTTAGGTGATAAGATGAAGAAATGGATTATTAAACAAATTGAAAATTATCAACATGACAAAAGTCTTCATACAACTAAGAAATGTCGTTTTATTCCAACCTGCTCAGAATATGCTAAGGAATGCTATAAACGCTTTAATACACCCTATGCATCTTATCTTACGATTAAAAGAATCATAAAATGTAATCCTCTTCATCCAATGAAATATGATCCCGTCCCCAAAAAAAGAAAGGACAAAACCAAATTTGTTACCCTTGAAGAATCAATTGTAGCCTTAAGAATTAAAAGTAAGCTTAAATAGTTTACTTTTTTATTTTATTTTAATTGTATAACCATCTTTAAAATCCACAATATGGTCCTTATATAAACCACCTAATGCCCTTTTAAAGGCCTTTCGCGATAAATGAAGCTTAGCTTCAATTTCTTCGCTTGAGCTTTTAGCATCAATATGCATCTTTCCCCCATTTACCGTTAAATAATTTAAAATGATTTCTCTATCACTATCTATCATTTTTTCTTTATGCTCAATAAATGAGCCATTATAGCCTGATGCATTTTTATAAACTATTTTTACAACAACCATTTGTCCAACATGATAGGTATCTCTTATCATTGATTTATGTACAAAAACATTTACCATATCCTTTGTTACACAATTGATTCCCGCCTCACCAATTCGATATACATATGCCTCTTGATAGGTATTTATTTCATAAGATACATCCGTATGAATATCATCAATTTCAAATCGATTTAAAGGCTTACCTACAATGGTATCCTTTTTAACCTTAAGTTCAATTAAAAGAGTATCATCTACATTAGGCCACATATTATAGGCATAAGGAAGATAATCCTTTGAAATTAAAATATCTTTTCCTGTATTAATATTAACAAAGACGCCAATAGATGATATTACATCACAAACCTTCGCAAATCCTGGCTTATTTAAAGATACAAAAGGTTCATTTTCAGTTGCACATAACCTTCCTTTTTTATCAAAATAAATAAAAACATGCAATGTATCACCAATATTATGTTCTCCATGAGCTTCCTTAAAATGAAGTAATACATCATCATTTTCCTCACCAAGCATATACCCTAAATCGGTTTTTCGAATAATCTTTAGTTCATAGCTTAAACCCGCTTGCATCATATCACCTAATTCCTATCTCCGTCTTTATAATTACGGTCTGTTTGTTTCAAATACATTTCTTTTTTATCCTTAAATGAGGTTTTCTTACGATTTCCCTCATATTTAGCTATTAAAGCCTTACGCTCTCTTTCATTTAGTGGTTGTGTCATAATCCTTTTTTACCTCTAATATACCTAATTCATCAAATCTTTTGCATAAATACGCAGCATTAGCTTCACCCTCATAAGATGTTTTTATTCCTGCAAAAAACCGAACAGGTAAAAAATCATTTTCATTAATGAGCATAATTTGTCTTAAATTTTTCCCAATGGGCATAAAAGCATAATGTTTAAACATATTAAGTTTTATCTCAAAGTCACGCTTAGGCTGATACTTCATAAAAAAACTAGATAGACCATAAAAACGAAGATTATTATCATTAGTCAAAGTAATTACATAATATCCTTTTTTATTTTCAACTATATGACCATAATTAGCAGGTATTTTAATAATAATAGGATAATGACCTCTTAAAACTTTAGTCTCCCGTAGTTTTAAAATAGGAGTTTTTAAATCCATTGCTTAAGTTCTCCTAAACGAGCAATTACTTTCTCTTTACCTAAAACATCAATAACATCCTCAACTGAGATACAATTAACCTTATGAGATAATGCTAAATTTAAAATTTGATAGAATTCGGTAAATAAACCTACATAAAGCTCAGGATTCTTATTATACTTTTTCTTATCCGTATAGCCTAAATTCTTAGCTAAATCCTTAAGAGTTGTACCTTCAGGAGTATTTGTAAAGTAATCAATATAAGCATCAAGTACTTTATTAATTCTTTCACTTGGTACATTTTCCTTAAAAGCATTTATCTCATCAAAAGACATATTTTTAAAATAATCATCATATAAGAAGCCAAATGTTTCCATAAAGTCAGAATATGTTTTCAAATCCTTACGATGCTCACGTGAATTTGGCCCTTGGGTCGATAAAATCTTTTTAACAAATTCAAGATCATTATTTAAAATTTCATAATCATCCTTATTATATTCATTGGCCCAAGCAAGTAAATTTTCAATATTTTTTTCCTGGGGAGTATCATAAATCATTTCTGATGATATATTATTTAGCTTTTCAATATCATATAAAGGACCAGATTTAGCCATAGCATCAAAAGTCATTTCAAATGAATCAAGATCCTTATCCTTATTAGCTAAATACCATTCCTCAAAATTAGAGTTAATTAATGTATATAAATAAACAAACAAAGCTTTAACAGGATAACCCTTTTCTAAATAAAATTCTGCATTTGACTCTGGATCCTTACGCTTAGATAGTTTTCTTCTCGATTCACCATCAAGCTTCATAACTGGTGCAACATGAGCATAATTTGGAAGTTTAAAGCCTAAAGCATTAAATAGTTCAACATGAATTGGTAAAGATGAAATCCATTCATCACCTCTAATTACATGAGTTGTATGCATTAAAAAATCGTCACAAGCATGTGCAAAATGATAGGTTGGAATACCATCAGCTTTTAATAAAACAAAATCATTAAAATTATTATCCATTTCAAGATCACCCTTAATTAAATCCTTAACTTGGATTCTTTCATGTGCATCATCTGGTACTCTAAATCTTAAAACATAAGGGCGGCCCTCTTCAATTAAAGCACGAACTTTATCAAGAGGACAATCACGGTAGATTGCATATTCTTTATAATAGCCTGGAGTTTTCCCTTCAAGCTCTTGTCTCGAACGAAGCTCTTCAAGCTCCTCTTCGGTTGCAAAGCAAGGATAAGCGTAGCCCTTTTCTACAAGATATGCTGCAAGAGCATGGTAAATTTCAACACGATTAGATTGTACATATGGGCCATATAAACCAATCTCTTTTGTATCAGATACAACACCCTCATCAATTTTAATTCCTAAATGATTAAAAATATTTGTAATTATTTTTCTACTTCCAGGAACCTCTCTTTTTTTATCAGTATCCTCAAGTCTTAGAAAAAAGACACCATCATTTTGACTAGCAAGCTTTCTGTTAATTAAAGATGTATAAACGCCACCAATATGTAAAAAGCCTGTAGGGCTTGGTGCAAAACGTGTTACAACATTTACCTTTCTTTCAGGATATCTATTTAATAATTCCTCTCTTGTTAATGTAACATTGGGAAATAATAATTTTTTTAGTTCAATTGACATAAAATATAACCTCCAAAATAAATTCATTATATCACAATATATTTAATTTAACAACTACTACTTTGTAGTAGACCCAAAGCCACCAACACGAATATCCTTAGCATCGTCATCTTCAACAATTCCATATTGCATAAAGATTCCTTGGGCAAAGCCTTCTCCTGCTTTAATATCTAAAGCTTTCCCTTCATTTGAATCATTCGTAATTTTAATCATAATATGGCCTTCATTTAAAGCATTATAATAATCACTATCAATTACTCCTACTGTATTGTTTAATTGTAGACGATATTTAAAGCCAAGTCCACTTCTTGGATAAATCATAAGAACATAATCTTCAGGCATTTTAGCTCTAATACCTGTTGGTATTTTAATTGTCATACCTGGTTCAAGATGAAAATCAAAAGGGCTATAAAAGTCATAGCCAGCTGACATTGCTGTTGCACGATGAGGCTTTTTTAATTTAGAATATACCTCACAAGCATCCTCCTTAAACTCAAAATCCTTAAGATATTGTTCCTTAGATACAAATTCAAATTTAGCTGCTATTTTCATAAAAACCTCCAACGCATATATTATTATTTTACAACTATTTTACTTTTTAGTAAATAATAGTTTATTGCATTTTATATATCCTTATGATATATTTCTAATGGTGATATTATGAATGAATATAAAGGTTTCTCCTACTATTTTGATCAAATAATGGAATACATTGATTACCATGATTGGTTAAATTATACAAAAAAGTATGTTTCTAAGGATAAAACAATACTTGATCTTGCTTGTGGTTCAGGTACTCTAGCTATTTTGCTATCGGTTGAAGGCTACAGGGTTGATGGTCTTGATTTATCTAGTGAAATGATTAGCCTTGCAAATGATAAATTTAAAGCCTACCATATTTTAAATAATCTATATGTTAAGGATATGTCTTCATTTAATCTTCCAAACAAGTATGATGTCATAACCTGCTACTTCGACTCCGTTAACCACTTACCGTCTCTTAATGATGTCAAAAATATGATGAGCTGTGTATATGATGCCTTAAATTCCGATGGTCTTTTTCTTTTTGACCTCTTTTCGAAATCAAAATATGAAGCAATGGACAACACTGATATTAGTGAAGAATTCGATGACTTTTCCTATAACTGGGAAATAAACCTTAAAGCTCCTAATATCCTAACACATAATATTACAATAAATGGGGAGACAAATATTCATGAAATATATAATGAGTATTATTATGATATTAATGATTTTATTGACTTAAATAAATTTGAAATTTTAAACATAAGTGGCGATTTTAATGACGATTTAATGCCTGAAGATGAAAGAATTTTAGTTGTATTAAAAAAGAAAAGCTAGTCAATTGACTAGCCAATGATATCAGCATTTGCTGATATTTTTTTATTCCATTTTTGTCAAAATATTTGCACTATTTTTAATTAGATAATAATAAATAAAATATGCTGGGAATAAAATTAAAGCCGTTGTTGTAATAAAACCTAGCCATTTATTTAAAATTCCCAATAAAATTAATGATAATGCAACAGCTATTTCTATTAAAAAGCCAACAAGAGTACTTATAAGAACACTTGCAGAATTTTTAAATATTTCTCTTTCTTCTGTCCAATCAAAGCGATAAAATTTACTATTAACTGCAAGACCGATGATATTACATAATATTAAATAAGAAACATTCAAAACAACTATTACAAGCCAGTCAAACCACGAAGCTTTAAGACAAATACCAAGTAGCACCATTCCTATTATACTAGCAACACATGAAAGTGATATTGATACTAAAATCTTGGCCTTAAACACCTTTTTAGCATCTACTGGTAAAGCCTTTAAGAGCCAAATTTTCTTACCTTCATAAGAAAAAGTTGATGTTGATGGTACAGCAATACTTGAAAAAAACATTGGTAAAAGGGCAAACATATAAGTATAATCCTTAAGGACTGACATGTCACCCTCGAGTGAACCTAAAGTAAAAAACATAGAAGCAATAACGGCAATAGAGGCGATTCCCCCACTAATGCTGTTTAATAAATAAAGCTTAGATGAGAATATTTTTTTATATTCAATACTCATCAACGCCTTAAGTCCCTTCTTTTTCTTATATTTAATCTGTCTTTTAGTTTTTGTATTAATATCAGCTATTCTATGTCCTAAATCATATATTCTTGCAATAAATATTATTGTAAAAACAGTAATAAGAATATTTATTAAAATAAAAAAACTTAAATATAAATATTTACCATTAAGGGCCATATCAAAAAATATAAGACTTGGATTTACATATCTAAACAAACCTGCAACACTTGCAAGATGATTAGATGACTGCAGCATTGAAAATAAAATACATACTAGCATTAAAACCAAATAGGCCAAAACATTAATAATACTTGCAAAACGTGAGCCATCTATTAAAAGCGTTAAAATACTACTAATCAATGTAGCAAGCATTATAGGAAAGCATGGTACAAAAAGAATAACTAATATTCCATATAAAATATAGATACTATTTCCAGTAAAAGAAACTGCAAAAATCATATTAGGGAGCAAAATTACAAGGGAATATACAACCTCAACAATATACATACTAAATATCTTAGATGCAATAATTGAACGATTTTTAATTGGTAATGCCTTTAGCATTTCATAATCATTACCATTAAATATTCCTTTTGCTCTAAAAATGCTAGTAGAAAATGTAATCATTGCACAATACCCACAAGCTATTATAACCGCATCATTATAATTTCCACCAGTTTCTTTAACCTGCATAAACATTGTAAAATTAACAATAGTAGATAAAAACAAATACAAAAAGCCCATCAAAACGAAGAAGGTAATAAATGATGTTAGGGCAGCCTTCTTCTTTTTGTATCTTCTTATATCAAAAGCGCCTCTTAAATTAGTTTTAACTAAAAGCCAAAAATTACTCTTTGTCATAAAGCTCTAAGAATGCCTCCTCAAGTGAACTATCGCCCTTAACATCATCTGTAAGTCCACTACTAACAATTTGACCATTTTTTATAATCGCTATTTTATTACAAAACTTTTCTACGACTTCAAGAACATGACTTGAAAAGAAAACCATCATTCCATTTTGACAAAGCTCTTTGATAATCTCCTTAAGATCAAAGGCCGCTTTCGGATCAAGACCTACAAATGGTTCATCTAAAACAATAAGCTTAGGCTTATGAATAAGCGCTCCAATTAAAGCAATTTTTTGTTTCATTCCGTGAGAGTAGGTTCTAATCGGCTCTAAAAGGTTATTTTCAAGATTAAATTTCTTAGCAAGATTAATAATATCTTCTTTAGAAACATCCTCATCATATACATTTGAAACAAAATTAATATACTCCATGCCTGTTAAAAATTCATATAAATCCGGATTATCAGGAACATAGGAAATTTGGTGTTTAAATTCAATTGGATTGTCCTTAATAGATAACCCATCAAGCATTATACTTCCTTTTTCGAAGGAATGAATTCCTACAAGACATTTTATGGTTGTTGACTTTCCAGCACCATTAGGACCAATAAAACCATAAATATCACCATTTTCAATTGTAAGATTAATATCCTCAATTGCATTTTTATCTGCATTCTTATACTTCTTCGTTAATCCTTTTATTTCAAGCATTCTTTTCATCTCCAATTAAATATTTTGCAGCATAGGTACCAGCTTCATACTGAAGGTACGCTTGCTTTATTTTTACATCCTCCATATTTCTTACACAATACTTAGGATAATGATACCTTACATTTCTTAAAAAAGCCTCTCCTGCATTAGAAAGTCCTCCTGCAATATGGACCTCTTTTATTCCTGTTGTAGCTACAACTGTAGCAATTGTAATAGCAAGATATCTAGCACAATCATTAATACATTTAATCGCAAGCTTATCCTTAGCTCTAGCTAAATCAAATAATTCCTTTGAATTAATATTAGTATGATTAATATCATTATAATCCTTAACGATTGCTTTGCAAGAAACATAAGCCTCACTACATCCAAGCTTACCACAACCACACATTCGACTATTAGCCCCAAAATGAACCTTTATATGGCCAATTTCTCCTGCAAAGCCATTTTTATTAAGAAGCTTACCATCAATAATGATTCCACCACCTAAGCCTGTTCCTATTGATATTAAAATTAAATCATCAAGGCCTGTAGCTTTAGCCTCTGCCATAGCCTGAAGATTAGCATCATTTTCAACAATTATATTATCATTTTCAAGTAATAAGCCTAGTTCCTCTTTAAAATTTAAGCCAAAAATATCCGTATTAGGTGCAAATACAACAACATCATTAAGTACAACACCTGGTATAGCTACAGTATAACCTAAAATATCATTTGGTTTATATTTTTTCTTAATTTCACAAACAATTGAAGGAATTACCTTTTCCTTTACCTTAGGTGTTTTTATCACCACTGAATTTACCTTTTTTTCACCATCAAAAAAGCCAAATTTTATATTGGTTCCTCCAATATCAATACCACATTTAAGCATTGCCTCACCACCATAAATTTATCAGCAATATTATATATTATTTTAATAAAAAAATAAAGTAGTGTTTCCACTACCTTATGATGTAAATCTAAAAATATGATTTAAGATCATTGTAATAATTAAAGATATAACCGCAATTACAACAATAGTACCACCTGGTTGGAAATCTGCATAATAGCTAATTATAAGCCCCAAAACAACTGAAAGTAAAGAAATTATGCAGGAGATAATCATACTTCTTTTATAGCTTTTAGTTAATTGCATACTGGCTGCATAAGGAATTACCATCAAGGCTGAAACCATTAAGGCACCAATTATTTTAGAGGCTATAGCAATAATAATAGCGGTTAAAATTGTTTCTACTAAATTAATTAAATTAACCTTAACACCATCAAGACGAGCCTGCGTCTCATTATATGTTATATACATAATTTGATGATAAAAGCCAATATAAAATACAATTGTTACAATAAAAATTATAATAGTAAAAATTAATTCAACATTTCTAATTAAAAGAATAGAACCAAATAAATAAGAACTAAAGGAATTTCCACTTGCAAAATTCGAAATAATTGCAGCAAAAGCAATAGACGCTGACATAACAATCGCAACAGAAAGCTCAGAATATTTGTTAAATTTTCTTCTTATAAATTCAATTACTATGGATGCTATAATACAAGTAATTATCGCAATAACTAACGGATTGGCTCCACTTACAAGACCTATTGCAACCCCAAGCAAGGCTGTATGGGAAAGAGCATCACCTTTAGTTGAAAGTCGCTTTAAAACCGCTGTTTGTCCTACAAGAGGAATAATTAGGCTTAGCATTATACCAACAATAAAGGCATATCTCATAAATGAATAATTAAGCATTTAAAAATACCCCCTTATCTCTTACCTGATAAACAGCATCGCATTTATCTAAATTTGAAGGATTATGGGAAACAAAAATAATTGTTTTTTTCATAGCGTGTAAATGATTAATCATTTCAATAAGCATATCCTCAGATTCAAGGTCAATACCAGCCGTTGGCTCATCTAAAACAATAATCTCGGGATTAGATACTAATACCTTAGCAATTTTAACCTTTTGAGCTTGTCCTCCTGATAAAGTGCTTGTTGATTTATTTTTTAAAGCCTTTAAATTGAAAATCTCTAATGTTTTTAATACTAATTCTTGTTCTTCTTTAGTTATTCTTGAAAAAGGCTTTTTTCTTAACCCTAATGATACAACCTCAAATATTGTTGCCGGAAATCCCCCTTCTTCTGTAGATATTGTTTGATTAACATACCCCATTCTTATTCCTGGTGCTAATAATACCTCTCCACTTGTTGGTTTATTTACACCTAAAATAAGCTTTAAAAGAGTTGATTTGCCACTTCCATTTAAACCTACAATGCCGATAAATTCTCCTCTTTTAATATTTAGGTTAATATCACATAATACATCTTCATCATTATATCCAAATGATACATTTTTAAGACTTAATAGTATATCATTATTCATTACACAACGCCTCCTTTAAAGAAGCCAAATTAGATGTCATTAAGCTTATATAATCTTCATTTTGTGTCAAATCATTTAAAGCTTCTATTGTATTTAAGCTGCTTCTTTTAATATTCAATGATGATGCAATGGCATCTGAAAATGATGATGACTCACTAGCTTCACCAAAAATCACTTTAATATTTTTGCTCTTAAGCTCATCAGTTATTTTGGCAAGCTCCGAAGCCGTAGGACTATCTGCATTTGTAATTCCCATAATAGCGATTTCCTTTAACCCATAGTCTTTGCATAAGTAGCCGAAAGCTTCATGTGTTGTAGCTATATAATTTATTTTTCTATCTTGTAATTCTTCCCTATATTTGATATCAAGTGCTTCAAATAACTCTTTATTTTTTAAATAATTAGCTTCATAATAAGCTTTATTATTTTCATCAATTTCAACCATTTTATTAACAATACTATTCATCATTTTAATTGCATTTTTTATTGATAGCCAAATATGAGGATTAACCGTTTCACTATCATGCTCCTCAACGTCGTGTTCATGGTCATGAGAATGATGAGAATACAATGGCTCTATTCCATCACTTAATGTTAATGCTTTATTTTTTATTTCATCCGGCAACGAATTAGTATATGCTTCAAAGCCAAAGCCAATCTCAATATAAAGCTTTGCATCGTATAATGCTCCTATTTTTTTAGCTGTTGGTTCATAATCGTGAGGCTCCTGTCCATTAGGAACAAATTGAGTAACCTCATATTTATCACCAACAATTCTTTTCGTCAAATCATAAGCAGGATAGGTTGAAGCAACAATCACATTAGTATCTATATTTAAACTACAAGCTGTAAATAACAATCCAATTCCAATTATAATAAAAAAACTAATAATTTTTTTCATAATTCCTCCTAAATGCAAATAGTTTGCATTTGCATTTGCGATTATAACATGTTATAATACTATTTGTCAATGGTGGTGATTTTATGGATTTAAGTAATTTTGGACTTAAAAATACAAAGGCTCGTGAATGCTTAATTAATCTTTTAAAGGAAAGTAAGGATCCTAAAACTGCTGAGGAACTCTATTTAAACCTTCCTCAAGGCTTAACTAATCTTTCAACCGTTTATAGAACCCTTCACACATTTTGTGAGGCAGGTATTATCTCAAAAGAAATTAGACCTGATGGAAAAGCATTATACTCTTATTCATCCTTTGAGCATCACCACGTATTAATTTGTATCAAATGTAACAAAAAAATTTATTTAAGTGATTGCCCATATAAAAAAATAAATGATGAAATCTACCAAGAAACTGGCTTTTTAGTAGATAATCATCATATTGAACTTTATGGTTATTGTAAAGATTGTCAGAGTAGTAAATAAACTACCCTTTTTTATTTAAGAAGCATTCTTCTTCATGTGAATTAATAATACCAATTGCTTGAAGATATGCATAAATAATTGTTGTACCCACAAACTTCATTCCCCTTTTTTGAAGATCATTTGATATTTTATCAGATAATTCACTTTTAGTTTTACCAACCTCATAATATATTTTATTATTAGAAAATCTCAGCAAATAATAAGCAAAGCCATTATATTCATTTTCAATTTCTTTAAATATTTTAGCATTCATAATGCTAGCTTTAATTTTCAGCTTATTTCTAATAATACCCTCATTATTAATAAGCTCTTCTATCTTTTTATCATCATACATAATGATTTTTTCAATATCAAAATTATCATAAGCACTTCTAAAAGCTTCTCTTTTATTCAAAATACATTTCCAGCTTAAACCAGCTTGAAATGATTCTAAAATAAGCATTTCAAATAAATATTTTTCATCCAGATTTAAAGCTCCCCACTCATTGTCATGATATTTGATATACAAAGGATTTTTTAAATTACACCAGCTACATCTTTTCATAATACTAACTTATAATATATAACACCTAATTTTTTCCCAAACTTGAATGCTATATCATTTATTTGTCCTTCCTTATGAAAACCATTTCTTTCATGAAATTTTATTGAAGGTAAATTATCAGTTGTAACAACACTAATAATATTTTTAATACCATAGGTTGGAGCTATTTCAATTATTTTTTCAAGAAGCTGTGTCCCTAAAGCCTTACTGCGAGCATTAGGATCAACATATATTGATAAATCTGCACTCATAAATGCAGCTTTTCTATCAATAAAATAATCCAAATAAGCATAGCCTAAAACTTTATTTTCATACTCATAAACTAAATAAGGGAAATTCTTAGTTATGCGTTTTATTCTTTCTTTAAATTCATCTATATTTAAAGTATCACACTCAAAGGTGGCAGTTGATTCTTTAATATAAAAGTTATAAATATTAAGACATTGCTCAATATCTTTTTCTTCAATTTTTCTAATCATAATTTATTCTATAAAACAGGAAAACTATAGATAGTTAATTGAGCTAATCAATTTGTTTTATATTCTCCTTTACTACAAAATCAAAAATATAATGTATTATATCATATATAAATATTTCATAGTTTCATTTTAACATCATTTATTTTTTATGTCTAGCATTATAAAAACTAAAAATTATTTCTTGTATATGATTATATTTTAGCCTATAATAACATAGAAAAGTAAGCTGTTTGAGGCTCTATTTTATGGAGCAATAGCTTACTTTTTTATTATATCAACATCCTTCTTATATTTAATTGTTGTTTTATTAATATGACACATTATTTGTCATTATAAAACAATAAAAGTAATTTGCTTGTTACGATATTGTAGGTACAATAATTATAATATCTAAAAAAATAATCCCATAGCAATTACTATCAAAATAAATTAGAATACCAATAGGAAGTCTATAAAACGGTGCTTGCTCCGAGTTTCACGTATTGGAGGTGGTACTCATGTTTTTAAATGCATGAGTCCTCCAAGAGTGTTCCTGGAGGACTCAACCAAATGCAAGAAATTATTGCTATCATTAATCTTATTGTTTCGATAATAAGATTGATAGTACAAATTATTTCTTTGAAAAAAAGAGATAGTTTTTGAGTAATCAATTGCAAGAGGGAAAGAAAAACACCGTCACAACCGGTGTTCCTCTTGTAATTCTTTTTAGTTTACAGGAGTAAGCCGTTGAATAGGCTTCCCTCTACTTTTATTATATACAACATTTTTTATTTTATCAAGAAAAATGTAAAATTATTTTTTACAAATATTTAAATTAGTTACCAACAATAAGTTGGTATTTTTTTATTTTTTCTCATCTTCATATGTAACTTCATATGAATGCTGGAATCGCTCTTCCCTGGTATTGTTAAAGAATTTATCCATATTTTTATAATCAATATAAATGGAATCTTCTTTTTTAAGAACCATATCTGTATCCCATATTTTAGCATTATAAAAGTTAACCTCACTCTTTTCTACTAGGTTCTTCTTTAAAGCTTTTAAATAATGGGTATCATATAAGCCATGAGAATCTACTCTTTTAAATACTATTTTAACAATTGCATTATTTACATTTAAATCCTTGTTTAGAATTTGCTTTAATGTGTATTCATTGCTACCCTGGCCTTGAGCTGATTTTGAAAGTGAAATCTTCATTTCAATCCATCCATTATTTTTTTTTTTTGAATAGTTCTTTCGCACCAACCAGTAAATCTTTCCGCAATCCTTGCAAGGCCTTTTTTAGCAGGATAAGGTATTTTATCTATTTCAAATGCTTTTTTCTGCCACTTCTTTTTATGAGTGGATTGATATTTTAAATTATACTTTTTAATTAAATATTCTTTTTTCAATTTCATTCTTTGCTTTTTATAATCATAAAAAAGCTGATTAAAATCTAAAATAAAATCAAATGGATATTTAATAAGCTTAATAAAAAAAATTCTTATTCTTCCACCATCAATTATTTTTTTGCCCTCAATATAAATAAATTCATGAGTCAGCTCACGCATTAAGCTGGCACACCTTTAAGCATTTTGTCCTACCTGATAATAGGAAAAATCCTCGCCAAATAAATGTCTATTATATGCGAAGGCATCTCTTACACCAGATTTTAAAAGCTCTGAATTAACACTTTTATCAAGATTATTATAAAATGAATCGACCTCAGACTCTAGAATGATCATATTTTCAGTTAGTCCAAAAATAACTTTTTCTCTTGATATTTGAGTGCCAAGCTGTGTTTGTTTTTTTGAAACGTCATGAATCAATTTAAAATAATCAAGACTAAACTGCTTGCACATCAGATGCTCTTTCATATCCTCAATTGTTGGTTGATTAGTCATGATAAAATGCTTATCAATATTTAATCTAAAATAAATATTTACATATTCACTAAGAAGATCTAAAACATGTGATGAGCTAATCATCTCATCAAATATATATTTACTCTTATAAAAGCGTGGTGCTTTTTTAAAGCTAGAATAATCTTGACTCAGTTCTCTAGCATTATACCTTGATTTATACTTTTGTTTTATTAGCTGTTCATTAACTAAGAAATCCTTAGCTACAATTCTAACCATTTTATCTAGATATAATTCTGCATATTTAGACTTGCTATAATCATCAACACTTTTTACATCATTTTCTATAAGTTCATTTAAAGCATCAAAGCTTACCCAATAAACAGTTTTTTGAATATATTTAGATCTACTCTTAAGCTTTTTAATTAAAGCATTTCTTTTAGCAGTACCAACATATCTCATGAAGGTATCTTTACCAGCTCCTGTAGCTCCGCTTATTTTAGCAATCTTAGCCATCTTTTCATTTACAAATCTATCAGATAACTCACGTTCTCTAGCTAATAATAATTGATAACCAAATAAATAATGAATAGCAAAAAATAAGCCCTTAGCTGCGACAAATAAAATCAAGGCTTTTAATACATCCTTACACCAAAGCCAAAAGGAAGTACCAGCAACAAGATTTTTAATACCTGTAAATATTGAATACACAATAAATATAATAAAGCTAATCATAAGGATCAAAAATTATCACTTGCTAAAGCATTTGAAAATTTCATTGATTTTTCAAAAGCTAATTGTAGGCCTCAAACCATAATTTATTACCAAAGAGAATGGAATTATGCCTTAACTTTTTTTGATTCGATTAACATTCAATTCCTAGATGATATTGATTTAAATATCATGATTCAAATGCAGCTTCATTTTAAACGTCAAAAGTATTCGAATAACACAATCAATAAATTTACTGAAATGGTTAAAATGGTTTACCAATTTAATGCTGTAAATAATTTTATTGATGGAAATCCTATTCGTGACTTGAAGAAATTAAAGAAAGAAATTGTCGAAACAATTATCATACCAAGAAAAATTAAACTTGAGATTTTTAATTGGCTTAATAAACTTAGTAATGATAATGTCTTTAATCTACGAGATAAGATTATTATCTACCTTTTAAATGAAACCGGTATAAGGCTTAATGAGCTTGTGAATCTAAAAACTAAAAATATAGATTTAGAAACAAATACCATTCATTTAGATTTCACCAAAACAGGTGTACCTCGTGATGTTTATTTTACAAATGAAACTAAAAAATACATTGAGTTATATCTAAGCAAAGTTGAACCAAACGCATTTTTCTTTCAGAATCTAGTTGATCGTAAGCCAATGCAAAAGGTAACAGTAAATAAGCTGCTTGCTAGGATTCAAAGATAACTTGGAATTGAGCAATCTATATCCGCTCATAAATGGCGTCACTCTTTAGCTACTGAGCTAATGAATAGTAGTATACCACTTAAAGAAATACAAAATGTATTAGGCCATACGGAGTTAAACACGACTCAGAAGTATTTGCATAGCAATCAAGAAAAACCAAAAAAGGACATTCTAAATGTCCTCTCATTGCAAGAGATGTGAGTGTTTCTCTCATATCCTCAATCTATAAAAAATAGCTTAGCTATCTTGTTTTTATGGAGCAGGTGATGAGAATCGAACTCACGTAGTCAGCTTGGAAGGCTGAGGTTCTACCATTAAACTACACCTGCATAAAGAATGGTCGGAAAGACAGGATTTGAACCTGCGACCTCCTGGTCCCAAACCAGGCGCTCTACCAAGCTAAGCTACTTTCCGATCTTGACAAAATTGCACTTAAAATTATATCAAATCTCATTTGCAATGTCAATAGAAAATTATAAGATATTTTAAAAGATGGCGCACCGTAGAGGACTCGAACCCCTAGCCTTTTGGTCCGTAGCCAAACGATCTATCCAATTGATCTAACGGTGCAAAAGTTGGCGGTTCGGACGGGACTTGAACCCGCGATCTCCAGTGTGACAGACTAGCATGTTAACCACTACACCACCGAACCAATTTTATAAATTACTACTAAATTACTTGCAGCTCCTATATGTTACCATAACTAAAACTGATTTGCAAGAGTTTTTTTATAATTTTAACAAAAAGTTTTCCTAATTTACCTGTAATATAATTTTTTTACATTATTTTTTCATATAAAAATCTTTTCTATTTTTTGAAAACTTATTTCAAATAAAAATAACAAGGAGGGCTATCCCTCCTTAATTATCATTACTTTAATCTATCAATAATAATATGTGCAGCCTTCTTACCATCAACCATACTTCTTACAACAGTATCTGCACCTCTTACAATATCTCCACCAGCTAAAATACGTTCGTCAGATGTTGTAATTCCATCGTTTGATACAATATATCCTGAGTTAAGCTCAATTCCAAACTTCTCAGTTAAATTCTTATCTGGAGACTGACCAATCGCTACAATTACATTATCACACTTAAATTCTTCATATTTTCCTGAGCCAACTGGACTTCTTCTTCCTGATTCATCAGGTTCTCCAAGTTCCATAATTTCACATTTAATAGCTTTTACCTTACCATTTTCTGTAATAATTTCAACAGGATTATGTAAGAAATTAAATGAAACACCCTCTGCCATTGCATCATCAAGTTCATCCTTTGAAGCAGGTGCCTCTTCTAAACTTCTTCTATATACAACAACCGTCTTATCAGAGCCAACTCTTTGGCTTGTACGGCAACAATCCATTGCTACATTACCAGCTCCTACAACATAAGTAATTCCTTGAAGTTTAACACCTTCACCCTCGCCATAGGATTCTTTCATATTTACAGCCTTCAAGAAATCACCAGCACTATACACGCCCTTGGCATCTTCACCAGGTATTCTAAGTGATTTATATTTACCAAGTCCACAGCCAATAAATACCATATCATAATTATTTAATAATTCACTAGGAATAGCTTCATGCTCAGTTACATAATTTACACCCATTCGCTTAGTAAATTCAATATGCTCATTTAATAACTTTTTAGGAAGACGATATTCAGGTATACCATAGCTCATTACCCCCCCTAAATGCTTTTCTCTTTCATAGACGGTGGCGTGAATTCCATTTTTTACAAGTTCAAGTGCACATGAAATTCCTGCTGGACCTGAGCCAATAATAGCTACCTTCTTATCACTCCACGTAGTTACAGGTTTTAATTCAATTGTTTTATTTTCCATTACATAACGCTCTAGTGGTCCTACATGAACAGGATCTTGTGTTTTCATCTTATTACGGATACAATTCCCAATACATTGCTTACGATGATCACATACACGTGAGCAGATTGGCGATAAATTAGTACCATCCATTAAAATCTCATATGCACCATTCACATCATCATTTTTTAAGCAAGCAATAAATTCATTTATTCTCAATCCTGCTGGGCAACCATTCTTCTTACAAAATGGCACCTTACAGTTTAAGCATCGTGAAGCTTCCTTTATTGCTTCATCATGCGTATATGTTCTTGTTACTTCTTTAAAATCTAACATCTTATTCACCTAATATTCCTTTATTTACCATATATAAATCACAAAGCCCAATTGCACACATAGCTTCAAGCACAGGAAGTGCTCTTAATATGATTGCTGTATCATGACGGCCCTCAATTAAAAGGCTTTCAATCTTATCAGCCTTAAAATTATAAGTATTTTGTGCAACACCAATTGATGGTGTGGGTTTCATCATAATTCTTAACTCAATATCATTTGAATTCGTAATTCCACCATTAATTCCCCCATTATTATTCGTTTTCGTTTTACCAAACCTATCAATGTATGGATCATTAAATTCTGACCCATATAGTCCAACTCCATCAAAGCCAACACCAAATTCAACACCCTTTACCCCACCTACAGAAAATAAAAGATGGGATAAAACTGATTCGACACTGTCAAAATAAGGTTCACCTAATGCAGCTGGTACACTAGAAATAGTAATTTTTACAATTCCCCCAACACTATCATGCTTATCAATTGCTTCTTCTAAAATAGACCTAAATTTAGACTCATCAGTACTACCATTTAGATTAACAATTTTCGTATTATATTTAAGTGGTAATATCTTTTTAGCAATTACTCCCGCAGCTACAATACCAAGCGTAAGTCTTCCTGAAAATGAACCACCACCACGATAATCATTAAATCCTTTATATTTTATTTTAGCAGTTAAATCGGCATGTGATGGTCTTGGATGATTAACCAAATTAGAATAATCCTTACTTTTAGTATTTTGATTTAAAAATCTAATTAAAATCGGCGCCCCCGTCGTAAAACCATTAAAAAGTCCACTTTCGATTATTGGCTCATCGGCTTCAATTCTTGGCGTTGTACCTAATCCTTGCGCTTTTCTTCTTAAAAGGTCAGACTCAAAATCATGACTATCAAGCTTAATACCTGCAGGCACCCCATCTACAAGAACTCCTACTGAGATCCCATGAGATTCACCAAAAATTGAAACTCTAAATAACCTACCAATGCTATTCACCAATATCACCCCTTACGTCTTCAATGATTTTATTATAATCAATATCATATACTTTATCAAGCCAAATATCTTCTGCCTCTGCAGCTTGAAAAATAAGCATTAAAAGTCCATTATAACTGTTCTTATTATAGCTCATAAGCTTAGTCTTAGACGGATTAAAAATAATATCCACAATACATTTAGCTTTTGAAGCTATTTCCTCATCAAGAGGTGAATCATCCATGTGAGGATACATTCCAACCGGTGTAGTATTAACAATTAAATCAATTTTCTTTGATTTTAAATCCTCATATCCTATTATGTTATTTTTAGGATGACGAGATACTAAGGTAACATTAGCATTCATATTTTCTAATGCCTTGGTAATCGCTTTTGAAGCTCCACCAGTACCTAGGACATAAGCATTTTGTTTTTCAACCTTAATATTATAATATTCAAGTTCTCTTTTAAAGCCAAAATAATCTGTATTATAACCAACCACCTTGCCATTTTTCATACATATTGTATTTACAGAACCAATCGCCAAAGCTTCAGGTGATATTTCATCTAAATATTTCATTATTTCAATTTTATAAGGAATAGTAACATTAAAGCCATCATATTCGCCTGACTTTAACTCATCAATTCTTTTTTTTAAATTTTCAGGCGTTGTTTCTAAAAGTTTGTAAGATGCATCAATGTTTTTTATACCAAAAAGATGTTTATGAATTAAAGGTGAAAAACTATGTCCAAGGGGATTGCCAATTAAACCAAAACACTTCATTATTTATTTTGCTCCTTAATCAGCTCTTCTTGATAATCCTTAGAGGCCTTAAGCATTCCTTCTAAAAAAGTAATATAGTAGCCTTCTAATTCTTGATCATTTAGAATTTGCGTATTACGCTTAATAAGTTCATTTTCTCTTTTTAAATCTAAAATAGGAAGATTATTTGATGCCTTATATTCTGCCACCATTTTAGCAGCACTCATCCTTTTTTTGAATAAAGTAATCATTTCCTTATCACATTCATTAATAATTATTCTTGCATCATCTAATTTACTCATAGCTTATTACACCTCCTAAAGAAGCCAATACCTCAAAAAAGTTAGGATAGCTTTTGTTTACTGCTTCTGCACCTTCAATTACAAGGTCTTCTGATACAACTGTTGATAACATCGCTAAAGCCATTACAACTCTATGGTCATTATGAGAAGAAACTACTCCTCCATGAAGACTACTACCATAGATGTCCATACCATCAGGAAATTCCTCAATATGACCTCCAAGACGCTCTACTTCCTCTTTCATCGCACTAATACGATCACATTCCTTAATCCTAAGCCTTGAAGCATCATAAAAATGAGAACGTTCATTTCTTATTGTACTTGCAAGTACAGTTAAAGCTGGGCCTAAATCTGGAGATTGAGCGAATGAAATATTAGCACTATGAAGATTAATTGGTAAAGCCTTAAGGCCTTCAGCTTCATGCTTAATAACACCACCAAAATCAGAAATATCAGAAATAATCTTTTTGTCTCCTTGAAATGATGCTAAATTCATTCCTTTAAGTATAATATCATTCCCAAGCATATTAGCAAGAAAGAAAAAAGCTGATTGGGAAAAATCTCCTTCAACTTGATAATCACAAGGTTTAAAGTTTTGATTTCCTTTAATATCTATTTCTTCTTCAAAAACATCAATAGTAATTCCAAATCGTCTTAAAATATCAACAGTAAGATCAATATACCCCTTAGATTCAAGTTTAGTTGTAATAATAATTTTTGAATCTCCATTTAAAAGTGGCAGGGTGTACAAAAGACCCGTAATAAACTGACTTGATACATTGCCGGGAACCTCATATATTCCAGGCTTAAGACTGCCCTTAAGCTTTAAAGGTAAATATGCATCTTTCGGATGTGAATAAGCAATCCCTTTCTTTTCAAACAAATCATAATATACATCAAGTGGTCTATTTACCAATCTATTATGTCCAACAAATGTAATCTCTTCTTTATTAATTAAGGCAATAGGAATCAAAAATCTTAAAGTAGAACCCGATTCGTTTGCATCAATAACATTTTTAATCCTTTCTACATTAGAGCCTTTAATTAAAAGATAATCACTATAACATTCTATATTAGCACCTAACGCCTTCATTCCTTCAATTGTAGCCTTTATGTCCTCAGAATAAGCTATGTTAGTTATTTTAGAAATACCATTTGCTAAAGAGGCCGCAATAATAGCTCTATGAGCAAGACTCTTTGATGGCGGTATTATTACTTCCCCCTTCAAGCGGCCAGGTTTAATTCTTACATTCATAATTTAAAAGCTCACTTTCACTAAATTTTTTAGCAAATACTGCACCAAAATCACTGATTAATATAAAGGAAACCTCACCAGCAATGTTCTTTTTATCATAAACTGTGTTTTTAATAATTTCCTTATAATCATAGTTTTTAATAGGCAAGTCATATTTAAGTAATATTTTTTTTAGCGTATCATAACAAGAAGGATTTGTTAGACCTAAATCAATACCCATTTGTATTGCCATAAGCATTCCATTCGCAACAGCCTCACCATGTCTTAAATGACCATCAAGCTCAACGATATGGCCGAATGTATGACCAAAATTTAAAAACATTCTTTCCTTTAAATCAAAAGGATCAATTTCTACAATGTTTTTTTTAACACATAATGATTCATAAATAATTTCTTCTGTTATTTTAACATCACTATTTAAAAGCATGTCTAACAGTTTTCTATTACCGATACAGCCGTGTTTAATAAGTTCCCCCATACCATTATTAAATTCAACCTTGGGCAAAGTTTCTAAAGCATTAGGATCAATAATAACCTTAAGAGGTTGTTTAAAGGCCCCAATTATATTTTTTCTACCATAAAAATCAATACCTGTTTTACCACCAATTGAAGAATCCATTTGAGCTAATAACGAGGTCGGTATTTGAATATAGGGATTACCTCTATAAATACTTGAGGCAACAAATCCTGTTAAATCACCAATTACCCCACCCCCAAGCGCAATTAGTAATTCTCCTCTTTTTATTTCTAAATCAAGAAGCTTAGTTAAAACCTCTTTATAGGTTTCAAAACTCTTTGATTGTTCTCCTGCTTCAACACATACAGAATAAACTTTAAAGTCATGAAGTTCATTTTTAATTTTATCTAAGTATAATGGACCAACATTAGAATCAGTTATAATATATATTTTTTGCTTATCATAAACTGCTTTAATTTCCTCATTCATCTTATTATAAGCACCCTTTTTAATCACTATATCATAGGAATTAGGTCCTAAATTCATTTTAAGTATCATTTTTCCATCTCTTTTCGTTTATTCTTTGATTTAATAAAGATTTCCTTTAAACCTTCCTTATTATTTTCAACAAGACAAAGTTTAAGTTTTAAAAGCTCGGATTCAAAATTGGTTATCTCAGATAACAAATATTCTCGATTTGCAAAAAATAAATCACTCCATAAATTTTCATTAATCATAGCTATCCTTGTAAGATCTCTGTATGAATCGCCAATAAAATTTTTGGTATCATCTTCCGTATCACTATTTACAAGAGATACAGCAATAGCATGTGTAAGCTGTGAAGTAAATCCTATCATTTTATCATGATATTTAGGGCTCATAAGAGAAATACGCCCAAAGCCTAAATCATGACCTATTTGTTTTAAAATATTAATTTCATATTCTTTATTTTCTACATTTACAATTAAGAAATTCATACCATCAAATATTTTATTATCAGCATATTCTATTCCTGATTTTTCCCTACCAGCCATAGGATGATGTGAGATATAAATTGCAGGTGATGCAAGTTTAATTGCTCTGTGGATAAATGCGGATTTAACACCACAAACATCAGTTATAACCTGTTTAGAATTAAAAAGAGAATGATAGCTTTCCAAAAATTCTAGAATATGATCAGGATAAAGCCCAATAATAATCAAATCCGAAATGGTAATAAATTCAGATGCATCAAGGGAGACGGCATCACACATGTTATGTGATAAAGCATAATCAAGCGTGCTTTGCTTAACATCAACTCCATATATTTTATGCCCAGCTTTTTTTAGCCCCATCGCATAGGAGCCACCAATAAGACCAAGACCTACTATTAATATATTCAAAATATCAACTCCATTTTGTTTTCTACTTTTATTTTATCATATTTAAGCTTTTTTTAAAAGAAAACCTGTTTCATTCATCAGTAATTTATAATGATAATATTTAACTAAAAAGATTGAATATAAGTAGATTTTATTTTGCATCAGATCATTAAAATCCATATCATACATGTCAGACATTTTCATAAGTCGATATGATACGGTATTTCTATGAATATAGAGCTTATTTGCAGCTATGCTTAAGCTTTTATCATAACTCAAATAAAAATAAAGGGTATTAATATTATCCGTTTCATTTTTCATATCATCATTATATATTTTCATAATTTTCAAATCAATAAAGTTTTTTATTTCATTTATATTATACTTATCAGTAAAAAATGGTAAATATATTTTATAATCAGCCTCAAAATAAAGAACACTTTTTTTACTTTCTTCTAAAAATCTAAGTAAATTAGTCAATGCTTTATAATAAATATTAAATGAGAAATAATCTAAAATTTTCTTTACGTAAAGTGCCGTCAAGTTATTATCAATTAATATATCAGTAATTTTACTAAGAGGTATATTATCATTATTTAAAAAAATTAAAACATTATCATCATAAGCAATTACCGCATTAACAGCTAAAACACTTTCTAGCTTAACCTTTAAATAATTATTTTGAGAAAAGCTCACTTTTGAAAGAGAAATAATTAAAAGACTTGCATCTAAATTAACATTATAATCTTTAATTTTAGTTTTTAAAATATCCTTCGTTTTATATTCAGAATTAAGCAATGCTTTATAAAAAGTTTGGATATTAGCATCATTTTTCTTATAATCCTCTAAATATAGAATTTTGCCAATTGAGTTAACAAGATGTTTTAATGTATCGTAATCTAATTCATCAAATGTTGAATTTTCCTCCTCTAATAAAACCAAATAACCAAGCATTGTATTATGTTCTATTTTATAAAAAAGTCTTCTTTTATTTTTATTAATTGAATCTAAGATAACATATTCACTCTTATTTTTAAAAGCATTATTAGCAATAGCAATTAATTCAAGTGACCAGACACCAGCGTTAGTAGCTTCCTTATATACATTGTCACCTTTATTAGTTTGAGTATAATACAAAAGCTCATAATTATGATTTATTACTACCATTGGATTTTTTATATAATTAGCGTATAAATCTAAAAGTTCCTTTAAACTATAACACGCTTCCTCTGCCTTTAAAATTTCTAAATTCATATTATCACCTTTTTTGTGCTATAAGCACAATTATTTAGTGATATTTTACACTATAAAGACATTTTATTCAAGAATTAAATGCTTATAATATTCTTGTAATTTGAAAGGAATGATAAAATGAAAAACGAAAAAAAGCCCCGCAATGTAGGAATTTGGGCTTTTCTAAATAAAATTCCTGCCGGAACAATGTTTGTTCCGCTAGTTATTAGTGCTATTATTTGTACGATAACAGTTGAATGTGGTCTTGGCACAGGAGTGGTTGGTGAAGGACAAACGTTATGGGAATTTCTAGGTAATCCAATGAAAGATCTTTTTGGTAAAACTGGACAAATGCTACTGATTGGTCTAATGCTATTTTGTACAGGTACAATGATCAAACCTCATGATTTTGTTGATGTATTTAAACGTGGATTTTGGTTGCTTCTTGCAAGACTTCTTCCTGCATACATTATTTGCACAGTTGTATGGTTTACTTGTGGACCTAAAGGTTTTTGTGGAATTGATTTTATTACCTTTACATGTGTTGTAACATCTGCTAATGCGGCCTTATATATGGGAATTATTCCTCCTTACGCTGACAATAGTGACCGAGCAGCTTTCCCTGTAATGCTAATATTATCTATGCCTCTTCTACCTTTTATCTTTATAAGTTCATTTGGTAAAATATCTGGAGACGCATCCGGTCAAACCTTAGCTAAAATTGTTCAAATCTTCTCATTATTAATTCCCTTTATTTTAGGCTTTATTCTTGGTAATTTAGATACAAAAATAATGGAAATATTTAAAGGTGGTAATACTATTATTCTTCCTTTTTTAGGATTCGAATTTGGGTCAACTATAAATCTAATTAATGCATTTAAACCATCAGTATTACTAGCTGCACTATTATTAACTGTTATTTTCTGGGCAATTACAATGATAATCCCTTATATTGTAGATAAATTTGCTTTAAAACGTCCTGGTTATGCATCTATTGGAAGTTCTTCTCTTGCTGGTGTATCATTATCAATTCCAGCAATGTTTAGCCTTTACACATTTAATGGTATTGCTGGAAATGATTTAATTACAAATAGTGTTTCAATTTTAGCATTTGTTTTATTAATCACTAACATTCTATCTCCATTCTTTACTAAAGGAATTATGACTTATTATTTTAAGTCTCATCAAAAAAATAAAATTAGTGATGTTAAACGTGTATTTGAAAGCACTCATCCTGAATTAATAACTGATTTATATGATGAAAATTATGTTTATAAAAAAATTAAGAAATGAGGTATTTAAAAATGAAAAAAATTCTAACCCAAGTTGGTACATTAAATAGTTTAATGATGGGAGATTATTATGCGACAGAAACTGTTGATGAGTTATTAAAAAATGGTGATATTGGTATTGGTACATATGAAGGACTAGATGGAGAAGCCATTATCCTTAATGGTGTTGCCTATGATTCTCGTGCTGATGGTAAAACCTATGTTATGGATAAAAATGATAAATTACCATTCGCAACTGTAACAAAATTTGACAATAATGTTACTGAATATAAAGTTTCCTTCAAGGATATTGAACAATTAAAAGATGAACTTGAAAAAAAGCTTCCTAGTAAAAATTTCTTCTATATGATTAAGTTGGAGGGTTTATTTAAAGTACGTATTCGCTCATGTTACAAGCAAAGTGAACCTTATGAGCCATTATATAAGGTTGCCTGTGACCAAAGAGAATATGACTTTGAAGAGGAAGGATACGTAATTGGTGTATATTGTCCTAATTATGTTCAAGGTATGAATTTACCTGGTTGGCACATTCATTTCTTAAGTAAAAATCTTAAGCATGGTGGTCATATTTTAAAGCTTGCGGGTAATAATATCAGTTACAAAATTAATGATATTGATGAATGGAATGTAATCCTTCCTCATACTAAAGGCTTTGAAACTTGGGATTTAACCGAGGATTTAAAGGAAAAAACTAAGCAAGTTGAAGGATCATCAAAAAAGTAATAAAAAAATGATTTGGAATAAACCAAATCACTTTTTTTTATTACTTTATAACAATATTAACAATCTTTTTAGGTACAACAATTACCTTAACAATTTGATGTCCATCAGTATAAGCCTTAACCTTTTCTAATGATAATGCAATATTTTTAACCTCTTCTTCTGTTGCATTTACATCAATTAAAGCCTTATCACGAAGTTTTCCATTTACCGAAATTGCATATGTAACTTCGTTATCAACAAGTTTATTTTCATCGAATGTAGGCCAAGTTGCGGTTGCAAGACAATCCGTATTACCAAGAATTTCCCACATTTCACTACAAATATGTGGACAAACTGGTGATAACAGTTTCACTAAGCCTTCAATAAAGCCCTTGTAAATAATAGGTGATTTGTAGGCCTCATTAACAAAAATCATCATTTGTGATATAGCTGTATTAAATGATAATGCCTCATAATCAGTTGTGACCTTTTTTACAGTTTGATGATAAATCTTTTCAAGAGAATTATTATATTCAGTAGTGAACTTCCTAGTATAATCCGGTGACGTTACTAAACGATAAACTCTTTCAAGGAATTTATGAGCACCATCTACACCTTCATTTGACCAAGGCTTAGATGCCTCAAGAGGTCCCATAAACATTTCATATAATCGTAAAGTATCTGCACCATATTCATTAACAATGTCCGAAGGATTAACAACATATTCAGGGAAACGTTTACCCATCTTAATTCCATTTGAACCTAGAATCATACCTTGATGAACTAGCTTCTTAAATGGTTCATCAACAGGACAAACACCTTTTTTATATAAATATTTAGTCCAAATACGGGAATACATTAAATGACCTACAGCATGTTCAGGACCACCAATATATAAATCTACAGGAAGCCAATGCTCTAAAAGCTTCCTATCGCATAACTCATGATCATTATTAGGATCCATATAGCGCATAAAATACCAACTAGATCCGGCTGAACCTGGCATAGTTGAAGTTTCACGAACACCATGAAGACCATTATGATTATATTTTTTCCATTCGGTGGCATTTTCAAGAGGGGCTTTACCATTTTTGCCCTTATAATCATCAAGCTCTGGTAAAACGAGTGGTAATTCATCGTCATCGAGAGCGTGAATTTCACCATTATCTAAATATACAATAGGAACTGGCTCTCCCCAATATCTTTGACGAGCAAAAATCCATTCACGGAACTTATAATTGATTTTTTTCTTGCCAATTGAATGAGCTTCTAAATATTCAAGCATAGTTTTAATTGCTGTTGGTTTATCCATCCCATTTAAGAAACCAGAATTAATATGAATTCCATCTTCCGTATAAGCTTCTTTAGTTATATCTCCACCCTCAAGAACAGGAATAATCTCAAGATTAAACTTTTTAGCAAAAGCATAATCTCTTGTATCATGAGCTGGTACAGCCATAATAGCTCCAGTACCATAACTGGCAAGAACATAATCAGATATCCATATAGGAATTTCTTTGCCATTAATTGGATTTATAGCATAGGCACCAGTAAAAACACCAGTCTTATCCTTATTAAGTTCTGTACGTTCAAGCTCTGATTTTGAAGCACAAGCCGCCTTATATGATTCTACTTCTGCTTTTTTATCACTTGTTGTAATTACATCAACAAGCTGATGTTCAGGTGCCATAACGCAATATGTCGCACCAAATAACGTATCGCAACGGGTTGTAAAAACTGTAAACTTTTCATTTGTACCTAAAACCTTAAAATCAACTAAAGCACCCTCAGATTTACCAATCCAATTTCGTTGTATTTCCTTTGTAGATTCTGGCCAATCAATCTTATCAAGACCCGAAAGTAAATCTTCTGCAAAAGCAGGCTGGTCAATAACCCACTGCTTCATATTTTTACGAATAACAGGATAACCACCGCGCTCTGATTTACCATCAATAACCTCATCATTTGCTAAAACTGTACCAAGTTCTTCACACCAGTTAACAGGCATATCAATATACTTAGCATAGCCATCTTGATACATTCTTTTAAAAATCCATTGAGTCCAATGATAAAACTTAGGATCAGATGTCGCAATGGTTTTAGTCCAATCATAATCGAAGCCAAGCTCATGAAGCTGCTTTGTAAAATGCTTAATATTTTCTTGTGTAAAACCATCAGGATGATTTCCTGTATTTATTGCATATTGTTCAGCTGGAAGACCAAATGAATCATATCCCATTGGGTGTAATACATTATATCCTTGCATACGTTTCATACGAGAAATAATATCAGTTGCTGTATATCCTTCAGGATGTCCGGCATGAAGACCAACTCCAGATGGATATGGGAACATATCTAGTGCATAGAATTTAGGCTTAGAAAAATCCCAAACATCAGTTTTGAAGGTTTCATTCTTTTGCCAATATTCCTGCCATTTCTTTTCAATTTTCTTATGGTCAAATGTTGTATATTCCATAATTTTTCACCTCAATTTAATGATATATCAATGATATCATAAAAAGTATAAAATTTAAATATCCTTATTTATTTCTAACTATTTTTTTGTGAGTACACTTCTTAGATCTAATTTCTAAAATGATAGATATAATAATAGGAACTATTATAGCCAGTGGCAAGCATATAAAATAAATTATTTTAAGCTTATAAAACATAGAAATATCGTTATTTACCATTAGCATATAGATGCCAAGACCAATTACAAGGATTAAGGTCATACATAAATTAAGATAATTTAGACGCTTATAATCCTTAATTTTAGCTACATTATATAATTCGATTAATAATATAATAATTGGCATTGCAAGAGTTAGATAACATAAAATAGTTAGATAATTATAATACATTGGATGATCAGACTTAATTGATACTATGATTATTATCGGTGTCATCGTAAGTATTAACAAAAATAAAATAATTGATTCAATAATAAAAGTTTTTTTCATATATTTTAAAAAAAGGGGGATGCAGCTGCATCCCTTATATAATTAAATTAGAAACCAAAGAATTCTTTAGCATTGTTATAGCAAATATCTTCTACAATTTTGCCAAGAGTATCTAATTCTTCTACTGGATATTGACCAGATTCAACTAAGTTACCAAGCATTTGACATAACAAACGACGATAATATTCATGACGTGGGTAAGCTAAGAAGCTTCTTGAATCAGTTAACATACCTACAGATTGAGAAATTAAACCAACCTGCATTTGTGTTTCTAGATTTTGCTTCATACCATCTAGTTGGTCTAGGAACCACCAAGCAGTACCAACTTGAACACGGCTCTTAACACCTTCCTCTTGGAAGCAGCCTGCAAGAACAGTAAGTGCATAGTTATCACGAGGATTTAAGCAATAAAGAATTGTCTTAGGAAGAGCATCATTAGCATCTAATGCACCAAGAAGTGCAGAAAGTTTTTCCATATATACAGCATCTTCAATTGCATCAAAGCCTGTGTCTGGGCCAATCTTTTCAAGCATCTTCTTTGAATTGTTACGTAAAGCACCGATGTGATATTGTTGTACCCAACCATGCTTCTTGTATTGCTTGCCTAAGAATAATAGGATATAACCCTTGTATTGATCTTGCTCATGAGAAGAAATTTCTTCATGCTTCATTCCCTTTAAGAAAACAGCATTTGCTTCTTCATAAGTAGCAGGTGTATAGTGAACAACATCAAGTGCGTGGTCAGAAACACGTGAACCCATTGAATGGAAGAATTCAATACGGCTTGCTAAACAATCAGTTAAATCATTTAATGACTTAATTTCTTTGCCACAAACCTTAGCCAATTGGTTAACCCAACTCTCAAACCAAGAAAGTTCAACATTGATTGCCTTATCAGGACGGAAGGCAGGACGAACAGTTACATTTAAAGTCTTATCCTCCATCATCTTCTTATGCCATTCAAGTGAATCAACAGGATCATCAGTTGTACAAACAGTCTTAACATTAAATTTATACATCATTTCACGAGCAGTTAATGTTTCAAGTTTAGCGTTTGCTTCATCCCAAATCTTCTTGGCATTTTTAGCATTAATAATATCATTAATTCCAAAATATCTTTGCATTTCAAGATGAGACCAATGATATAGAGGGTTTCCTACAAAATAAGGCATTGATTCAACAAATTGATAATACTTCTTATAGTCATCATCCGGACCAGAAATTGAATCCTCTTCATATCCTCTTGCACGTAGGCTTCTCCACTTGTAGTGATCACCATAACGATCTCCAGCTCCTAACCAAGCCTCAGTTAGATTACGGAACTTCTTATCCTCGTAAATTTCTTTTGGTTGAAGATGGCAGTGATAATCAATAATTGGCATCTTCTCTGCGTGCTCATGATAAAGCTTCTTTGCAGTTTCTGTTGTTAACAGAAAATCTTTGTCCATAAATTTTTCCATTTTAATTATCTCCTTAATTTTTATAAAACTACTCCGTCTTTAAAAATTGAAATTTCACGGAAGTTGTTTTTCTCATTCTTTGTTTGTGTACGGCCAGAGGCAATATCACAAATTAAATCAATAAATTTTTCAAGTAATTCATTCATTGAATACTTATCAACTAAATCGCCAGCATTAAAATCAATCCAATTAGATTTTTTTGTGGCCATTGTTGTATTAGTCGCTACCTTAACAGTTGGAATAAAGCCGCCAAATGGTGTTCCACGTCCTGTAGTAAATAAAACCATTTGACATCCAGCACAACCCAAGGTTGTTGTAGCTACAAGATCATTACCTGGAGTACATAATAAATTAAGTCCATGTTCTTTAATTCTTTGGCCCATTTTTAATACACCATTAACAACGGCAGCTCCACCCTTTTGAGTACAACCTAAAGATTTATCCTCAAGAGTTGTAATTCCACCCTTTTTATTACCAGGCGATGGATTATCATAAATAACTTGATTATGCTCTTTAAAATAATGTTTAAAGTCATTAATTAATTCTACAATTTCTTCAAATATTTGTTCGTTTTTTGCACGAGCCATTAAAAGCTTTTCAGCCCCAAACATTTCTGGAACCTCACCTAAAACAGTTGTAGCGCCATTAATTGACAAGAAATCAGAAAATCTACCAAGTAAAGGATTAGCAGTAATACCTGACATACCATCAGAACCACCACATTTAAGACCAATTCTTAATACAGAAAGAGGTTTAGTGATACGTTTATCATTGGCCATTTGATCATAAAGTTCTTTTAATAGCTTAGTTCCTTCCTCAACTTCATCTTCAACCTCTTGAGCAATTAAGAAACGAGTACGAGATTCATCATAATCGCCTAAAGTTTCTTTAAAAGTTGACACAAGGTTTTCCTCACAACCAAGACCAAGAACTAGTACACCACCAGCATTTGGATGTTTAACCATATCTTGTAGTAATGTTCTTGTTAAAGTTAAATCAGACCCCATTTGAGAGCAACCAAATGGATGTTGGAATGTATAAACACCATCAATTTTTGACGTGTCATATTTTTCTTTAAAATTACTAATTATATCATTGGCCATACCAGATACACAACCAACAGTTTGAATAATCCATAATTCATTACGAATACCATATTCACCTGTTTTACGTTCATAAACATCAACTGTACGATCTGACTTATAGCCTAAAACCTCAGGATATTTAGGCTCATATTTATATTCAATAACATCATCAAGGTTAGTAGCAACGTTTTGAGTATGAACATGACATCCAGGTTCAATATCAGCTGTAGCGTGTCCAATTGGATTTCCATATTTTATAATGTTTTCACCTTTTTTGATTGGCCTTAATGCAACCTTATGAGCTTGAGGGATGTCCTCGCATAATGTGATACCCTCAATAACCTCACCTTTAGTAAAAGGACGAAGGCATACAGCTACATTGTCAATTGGATTAATAATAATATAATCTTTCATATTAGCAACCTATAAATGCTAAAGCCTCGCGCATTGGCTTAGTTTCGATTTCATATAAGCAATCTGTAACGAAGTCAGTAACACCCTTTAAATTATTTAAGTTTAATTCCCAGTGATGCTCAAGTCCTAAGAAATCAGTAACAATTCTTCTACAAGCTTCTTTAGAGCCATCAAAATTTGACCATTCTTTCTTGAAAAAGTCAAGTGCCCACTCATCATCCTTTAAAGCAATATCTTCATTACCTCTCTTACCACGATAGAAGGCAATTAAAGCAGCTAAACTAAATAAAGCATGTTTAGGGAAGCTTCCTGCTTCAATGCTTTGAAGTACTACTGGTAAGTTACGAGTTTTATACTTTGTAACAGAGTTTAAAGCAATTGACATTAATTCGTGACGTACAAACGGATTTCCATAGCGTTCAAGTACAGAATTAGAATATGCAACCATTTGGTCATGTGGAATATCAATTGTTGGAATAACCTCATCGAAAATATATTCACGAACAAATTTTCCAAGTTGAGGGTCCTCAATTGTTTCACGAACAGTATCAATACCTGCAAGATATGAAACAGGAACTAAGCAAGTATGAGAGCCGTTAAGAATTTTAACCTTTCTTTGTTTATAAGGAACAATTGAATTAACATATAATACATTTAAACCAGCTTTAGGTGCAGGGAATGCAGTTTCTAATGCTTTAATATCATCGCCATCAATGCACCATAAGTGGAAGATTTCACCTACAACCATTGAATTATCGATATAACCTAATTCCTCTTGACATTCCTTTTCATTTGCTCTTGGATATCCTGGAACAATACGGTCAACTAATGTATTATAGAACTTATTAGCTTTAGTAATCCAGTTAATAAATGCTTCATCATAACCACAAGTGTGAGCTAGTTTAACTAATACTTCTTTTAAAGTATCACCATTATGATCAATAAGCTCACATGGCATAATGAATAACCCCTTGTTTACATCTCCATTAAATGTTTCATAACGAGTATGTAAGAAAGAAAGAAGCTTACCAGGATAGCTCTTAGGACATACTGTAAAATCAGTATCTGTCTCATCATAAGCAATACCAGCCTCAGTAGTATTAGAAACAATAAATTCAAGTTCCTCGCTCTTGGCATAGTCAAGATAATGAGCATATTCAGTAAATGGATTAATTAAATCTCCAATGCAATCAATTACTTGATGAGTTTTAACAACCTTACCATCCATTTTTCCTTGAAGATATAAAGTATATAAGCCATCTTGCTTTTTCATATCCTCAACACGTCCAAATGGCATAGGTTGAACAACTGCTACATTACCATTAAAAACGCCCTTCTTATTCATTGTGTCAATAATCCAATCTACAAAGGCACGTAAGAAGTTTCCTTCTCCAAATTGTAAAACCTTGATTGGGCGATTAACTTTTTCTACTATTTTAGCACTTAAATTTTCCACGATATTAATCCTCCATTATTGTCCGAAATATCGGACATACTATATCATCAAATTCATTGTAGCACGCTTTATTTTTTTTTGCAATAGGTACAAATAAAATTAATTTTTTACCTTTTTTCTAAGAAAAAACTTACCACTATTTGTGATAAGTTTCATTATTATTAATTTTAAAAGAACGATATATTTGTTCAACTAAAATAAGTTTCATTAATTGATGAGGAAATGTCATTTTTGAAAAGCATAGTCGAAAATTAGCTTTACTAATAACTTCATCACTTAATCCTAAGGAACCACCAATAATAAAGGTTATATGAGACGAATTATAAGTCTGAATCTCAAGTATTTTAGATGCAAGCTCCTCACTACTTAACATTTTCCCTTTTAAATCAAGTACAATAACATAGCTTTTAGGATTAAGGGCTTCTATAATTCTTAATCCTTCTTTCTCTTTAATTTGAATATTTAAAGCATCACTTGTTTTATCTTTAATAGGCTCATCTAAAAGTACAATCTCTTCTATTTGCGTATATTTAGATAGTCTTTTAACATACTCCTTAATTCCATCAACTAAATATGATTCTTTAAGCTTACCAACAGATATTATCGTTATTTTCATACTTCGAATACCTCAAGTGGAGTTTGTGACGCATATTCAAACTTAATTCCATCAGTTGATACTCCAACATCCTTAAAAACTCTAATTGAAGTAAGCTTAACAATTTGAACTAAATTACATTCTTCAGAAATATGAGCATAAATTATATGATTAGTATCAGGCCCTACAATATTAGTAAGTGTATAAGCACTGTCTTGATTTGATAAGTGTCCATGATCTGATAAAATGCGCATTTTAGTTTCATAAGGGCGATCTGATTCCATTAAAATTTGGGGATCATGATTCGATTCAAATATATAACAATTTGCATCACTTATCTTATCAAACAATGCATGATGAACATATCCTGTATCAGTTATATAAACAAGCTTTCTATCATTTTGGCTAAAAGTATAGCCAACAGGATCAATAGCATCATGAAAAATTTGCAATGCCTCAATTTTAATATCCTTAATTTCAAAACAAGAATCATGATTAATAAAATGTATATTCTTAATGTCCAGTCTATCTCGAATTCTTGATGAAAGACCATTATAAGTACCTTTTGTCATGTAAATAGGAGCATTTGTTGCATTAGCAATAATTCCTAAACATGATGTATGATCAGTATGCTCATGAGTAATTAAAATACCATCTAAATTTAACAAATCAAATTCGTTATTACTAAGGGCTTCTTCCACTCTTTTTTTAGATATCCCGCAATCAAGTAAAATTTTAGCTGTATTTGTCGTAATAAAGGTACAATTTCCTTTAGAACCTGATGCAATTTGTAAAACCTTCATACTTCACCTCAAAAAATTATAGGGACTCAAATGAATCCCTATAAATAATTAATTAATTTTTAATTCGTCAAGAATCCAAGCACTAGTACCATCTGCTTTTTTAGCATCAAACCAGCCATAGAATACATCTGATTCTTCTAATGTTTCATAAGAATCAATTGTACGTTCTTGAATTGCAAAGACTTCGTTATATCTAGCTTGTTGAGAAGAAGCTGTAACGCTTGAGCCTTCAACATTATTCCATACAATGTTTCCAATTTGCTTATATAAGCGATATGTTTGGAATGTAGAATTTGAATATCTTGACATAACATCAGCAAGTACATTCTTAACAGCTGTTGTAGTTGTAGAACGCATTGATGTTACTGAACCATTATTTGTCATTTCCATAAAGTAAATGAAAATTTGTTCAATAGATGCCTTTTCATCAGAACTATAGCCAGATACATATACAACATCATCATCTGATGTAGTGTCTACATCATTCTTATATACAATTATATCTTGATATTCCCAAGTCTTAACAGAAGCTAATTTTTTCCAATCAGAATAAGAATCATTTGTCTTATTATCATTATAGAAATCTTCAGTACAAATCTTTGTTGTATCTCCTTCTTTATATGAATACATAATCTTTCCATCAGAATTAGTTACATTAGTAGATAATGATGAGTCATTTGATGATTCAAACTTACATGTTGTCTGATTTGTAATATCATAAGCATAAAGCATATGCCAACCATAAGTTGTTTCAGTTAATAGTGATAAATCTGCTGCATTAACATCAATCTTGTTATTAGCTGTTGCCTCTACAGTATGCTCCTTCTTATTATCATCCTTATATGTATATGGCTCATAGTTCCAATATCCATAATCAGATAAATTTTCTTTAACGTCTTTATAATTTTCAGATATAATCTTTGAATATAAATCCTTTACAGCATCAGTAAACTCTTCAACATAATTAGAACCATTTGAATAATCAATTGTATTAAGGTCTTCAGCTCTTAAGGCAAATTCAAAATTCTTTGTAAATTCAGACCACTTCTTATTTTTATAATCTGCACATTGTAATGTATAATCATATCCCGGATTATTGAATGTTTTAGCAATAAATTGTAAGGCTTCAACCTTAGTCTTTGTATTAATAATTGCAGCCTCTTTAACAATTGCATCAGCTAATGTTAAAATATCTTTTCTAAAAATAACCTTATCAGCTTCACTTAAATCGCTATAGAAATCCTTAGGATCATCATTTGTACCATCATGATCATAATCAACGGAAATAAGAATATGTGAGATATCTAAGCTATAATAATTATTATATTTTTTGTCAGCGAATGTTTTAAATGTTGCCATTAAACCATTAACATCATTAAACTTTAATAGATTTTCACCTATCTGGTATTTAATAGCTTCATTCTTTAATGAATCAGAAGTTGTAACATAATCATCAGCCTTCCAGAACGCTCCATAATAACTATTGAATGCAGAAGTCAAATCAGAAGCCATTAAGTTATAATTTACAATATCATCTTGATTATCAAAACCATATTGTAAAACTAAATAATTGCTTAATCCCATCTTCTTTGAATAAGAAGTATCATTTTTCTTAAAGCTCTTAATTGCAGATTTAAGACCATCCTTATATCCAGAAACAGTATCACTATCAATCTTATCAAGTAAGATTGTCTTAGTTAAATACTTAGTTGCAAGTAGTGATGTAGCCTTAGATACACCATATTTGCTATTTAATTCATCGTAAGAATCACTAACAGAATATGAATAAGATGTAGATAATGTACCTACTGTATTATCAGTATAGTTAAGTGTAAATACTAATGAATTATCAAATGAGCTCTTAGATGCAAAATCATATGAATCAGAATATGAATTATAATATTGGTTTTCATAAATTGGATCAAAAATCTTTAAATCTAAAACACTACGTTTAGAATCAGCAGCTAGTGTGTAGCCTGTATCAGATAAAATAGCCTCAATTAAGGTATTACCATATGTTTCAGTAGCCCAATTTTCAACAATCTTATCATCAATATATGTACTATTAAGACGACTCTTTTGTTCATCTGACAAATTGTCCCAATCATCTCCTTCATAAATATGTCCACGATAGCACATATAATAAATATTATCGCCTGAAATATTGAATGGCTCAGATAAATAATACTTTTCGTTTTCATCGGTACTATCTTCATCAACCATATTTTTCGTCATAAAAGTGACAGCAGTTGAACCAATTTCATCTGTCATTTCATCGTTTTCGTCATCAGATCTAAATGTTGTATATTCACATTCATCTAAACCTTCTGGATCAATATACTTAGTCTTATAATAAGCATTAAATAATTCAATATAAAATTTTTTTACTTCTGCTTGAGTTATACCATCTTTATTTAGACTATAATGTACCTTTTTCTCAACAAGATTAATATATTTTTCAGCTTGAGCCTTTGATGCAAACTTAATTACAATCGCCTGATTAACTGTTTTAGCATCTGACTCTTCATTATATGGATTTCTTCCATCTAGAATATCTTTTGTTGTTGTTAAATTTTGAATTGATGAATAAATGTTTTTTCTAGCATCCAATACAGAATCCTTTGAATCTCCACTACCATCCTTTGGAAGATAATATGTATTTTCAACCTTATTTCCATCGACATCGTATAAATATTCATAGTTACGAATATATTCTATATTTTCCTTAGCATATTCAATTTTAGCTAATGTATATGCATATGTACTCATTAAATCAGTTATATTTCCCCAATGATAAACTAAAACATCATTTGTTTCATCATACGTAGGATATAACTCATTTTTATTAGAAGAAATATTAATACCATTACTTGTTAATTGATTATCAATAAATTTTTGAACAGCAACATCCTTATCATCATCCTCTAAATCAAGATAATCTTCTACAGTTGACACTGAAAAAATTGCATTTAATAAGTATTTATCAAATTCATCTGTAAATTTTGAATTACTATAATTAATGTTATTCTTCTTTATATAGTCATCTAACAATGAATTTTTAATTTTGTTTAATACCGTTGAATAACCATTCATACGAAATTGGTTATACATTTCATTAACTGAAACACTAATATTACTTTGAGATTCTAATGAAGCATATGTTGCATTTAGGTTTAGATTTCCCGTAGGAGCCTTAGTATTGCGGTTTGCATCACATGATGCAAGTGTACCCGCAATAACTGCAACCCCAAGAAGGGAAATAATTCTCTTTGTATTTTTCATATTATTTACCCTCCTTATTACTTACCTTTACATTTTCAATAATATATGATTTCATTTGTGTCCACCAACCATCATATTGATTTAATAAAGTAAAGTATTGCTTAACGTATTCATCAGCATTCTCTTCGCCAAAGAATGATAATTTAGAATCACTACTATATACATTAACAGTAGATAGGTATGAATCAGTACTTTCATGATTAGAATCTAATAACGCTTGGAATGTTGCTTTATTATTATAGCATTGGAATACTGAATTTCCGTCAGAATCCGTTTTATAGAAATCATAATTAGAACTTGAATTTCCAAATCCATAATACTTATAAATATCATCATTTTCGGTTAAAGTGTAACCTGTCTCTTTTGTCATCCATGTTACAAGTACTTCAAATTGTGTTGAATCAGATGTATATCTTGTAAATGCAGGTTGGAAATAAGTTGTAAGTGCTGTTGTTACATCAGTAGGAAGTGTTGATGAAGAACCATTAGCTGCATAATCTAGCATAAATGATAATGCTTGATTAATACTAATCTTATCATCTGAATTAAAAATATTAGAAATTTTATAATACTCATCATTATATTTATAAACTAAATTATTGTATAAATCACCATTATTTTCATCCTCTTCATATTTAGCACTAGCCTTTGTTGTAGCTGATGTTAAAAGTGGAAGATTATAACCAAATGATGAGTAAAGACCTTTTCCAGTTTGACCATAATATTCTCTTAATAAATATTCGTTAGGCATTACTCCATCTTTACCATTAAACAAGAAATTCTCTTGATATGCCTTATATGCTGCAAGTTTTAAAACGTCATTACAGCTTGCATAATCTGAAGTATTAGATACTGATAAATCTTCAGTCTTTAGGAAAATACCAGCACGACGATATTTAGCCCACTCAGATTCAGGTTCTGTTGGATTATACTCGTCATCACCTTCATATTTATCATGACCATTAGTAAAACGAGATGAACTATTATATTCAGTTATAATACTAGAAATAGTATCTACATTTGAATTAGATGAATTATCACATAATGTAATGATCTTGTTAATTAGTTCTTTTGCAAGGTCATTGTATGTTTGTCCCGAATTAGGATCTACCTGATTCCAATCAAAATCTGAATCAACATATGAAAGACCAGTTTCAGTACGATCAGGCTCGCCATCTTCATCCATATCTACATAAACTAATAAATTCTTACCTGAAACAGAAAAATAACTATCATAATATGTATTAGCAAATTTAGCTAATATTCCTGCTAAATCGCTATTAGCATAATCATTAATTAATGATGTAGATGCTTCATTAACACAATAATAATCATTAATAATATCAGCCATATTGTTTGTATGGAAATATAACATTAAGAAGTTATATTTACCTAAAGATGCGCTATAACCAGATGAAGATAATTGGTCAGCTGCGAAATTAGAAAGTAAATTATTTAAGCTTTGATAATATGTATCTGTCTTTTCTTTATCATTTTTAATCTTATCATAAGTAGATGTTGATTTTATAACCTGTGTTGAAAGTAAAGATACTGCACTTGAAATACCACTTGTTGGTTCAAGATTATTCCAAATATCAATCATATTTACTGATTTTTCCCACGAACGTGTCTCATCTGTAGAATCTTCATCTTCATATTTAAATGTGGCTACAAGATTTGCAGCTCCACTCTTACGATTCTTAGAATAATCAGAATTAGCAGCCATATAAGCAATTTCAATATCCTTATCGTAAATACGGACTTTAACATTTTTCTTGGCATTTGTCATGCAAGTTGAGATATATGATGAAGTAAGCGTTTCTTTCTTTAAGCCATCATAAATTTCGTTAAGTAATTCATAATAATTCTTTTTACCTTCATTTGTTAAAAGAGGATGATTCTCATCACGATCTTTTAATTCATCATCTTGAACTTCAATCTTACTTGAGCCTTTATACTTGTAAACTTTATAAGTTCCATCTACTTCTTCAACATAGTAAATTTCATTTTCTTGGTTGCTAGTATAGTATAACTTTTGAGAATCGTCTTCTTGACTAATCTTATAAGCCATATAATAGAAATCACCATAGCTTTGAGCTGACGTTGAATAATTATCCTTTGTTGTATCAATTCTTTCGCCATTTTCTTCTTTATATGTTACAGATTTAAGAGTGTCATATAAATACGTTGATAAACTAGAATTAATTTTATCAAGAGATTCCTTATTATAAGTTAGTTTCTCATACAAATCAGGATTATTTTCCTTTAGGATATTAATGTAATCTAATGCATAATACTTTCCACTAAGATCAACTGTACCATATGTATTGACAAGATTTGCTGTAATTTTTCTACAATTTGAATTATCGCTTGTAATGGTAGAATTAACAGGAAGGCTTTCGCGAGTTGTATAAATATAATTATACATTTGTAAATAAATTGAAAATACAAGTTGAGGACTTGATGCTAAAGGAGTTGCAGATCTTAAAGTATTAGGAGCTGTAAAATCATAATCATCATAGAACTTTGAATACTCTGAATCAGTTTCCCCTTCTCTTTGAGCAATGAAATATAATTGAGAACGATAAGTCTTTAATCCAAATGACTTTAAGACCGCCTTTGATTCATCTTCATTCATAAATCTAATCATAATTGCATCAATATTAGATGCATAATGATAATTACTACTCCAATAATTAATTATTTCTGAATTGCTGAAATAACGTTCCTCATCGTCATCAAGATCAGCATCATGATCAGCAATTTCTTTGTCTAGAACTTTCTTAGCATATAATTCTTGAGCAACAGTTTCATAATATTGAGCAAGTAATGTCTTTTGAGCAGAAGATAATTTTGAATAATCAAAATCATAAGTTCCCTTGTCCTCGTCATACTTGTCTTCATCATTATTTGTAGTTGATTTTCTACTTAAAAGTGTATTTAAATCAGCTTCTGTAATAGCCCCAACCTTATTATTAACTGATGTTTTAGTAATAAATTCTTTTTCTTTCGTTTTCTTATTATAAGGGTTATTTAATCCTGTATAATCAGAGTATGCTGAAAGACCATAAACATCACAAATTAATGCCATTTGGACTTTATTACGGTATTTCTCAGTATTTTCATTTGAACTCTCCACAGCTGCTTTAACTTCTTCTAGTTCCTCTTTTACAATTGTACTATTCAATTGATTTGAAAGATAAGTTGAAGAACTCCACTTCAACTGATTATAAAGTTCTTTATTTGTTACACTATATTTGTCACCAAGGGTTAAATATGTATTATCACCATTAATAGAGCTGTATTTATCCTCATTATTTGAGCATGAAGAAAGAGTCAATGCGAATACGCATGACATAAAAGCTAGACTTAATGGTCTTAAAAACCTTGTATTTTTAGTATTATGATTCATGTTTAAGTCTCCTTATAACGAATTTGGCTATAACCATAGCATTTACAATGATAACATTTTTATTGTCAAATTGCAATAGAATAAATGTGGTATTTAAATGTGATTATTGCAATATTTTTTTTACATAATTGGGCTTTTCTTTGCTCACATTATAAAAATCCGAATATAATATAATGAAAAGGAGGGAAAATATGACTTGCGATAATACCCAAGGTACTAATGCATCATGGGCTCTAATTCTTGTTTTATTTATTTTACTTGTAATCATTGGAGCATCTTGGATTATATAAAAGTCCCATATTAATATGAGACATTAATTAACTAGGAGAATACTCTTAGTTTTTTGGCTTATAAAACTTTGTTTTTTCCATTACTCCTATAATATCTGTAAATTCACCAGGTTTTGTATGTTGAAGTTCGGTTCCCAAAACCCTAAACTTAGAATCGAGAGTATCAATATACCATAACGCTGCGGCTTCAGCAGTTTGTGGCCTTTTGCAAGCACCAAAAGCTGGTTGTCCATGATGAGAAATTACCATATGTTCTAAAAGTAATACCTCTTCTTTATTTTCAAGTCCAAGCTCACATGCAATATCATGAACGCTAAATCCACCGATAACAAGATGTCCAAGTAATTGACCCTCAAGAGAATACTCAGTGTTTTCAACTCCAGTAAACTCAACCGTTTTACCTAAATCATGAAGAATAACTCCTGCAAATAAATAATCTTTATTTAAATATGGAAAATTTTTGGCAAAATCATTAGCTAGATTTAACATTCCTAATGTATGATGCGCTAGTCCACCAACATAATTATGATGCAGTCTTTGACCTGCAGGATATAAAAAGAAAGATTTTTCACATTTTTTTAAAGCCTTTTTAGTAATCTTTAAAATAGTTTCATTCTTTATTTGCATTATATAATTATAAATTGAATCCTTAAGTTCTACTAAGCTATATGGGCAACTATTATCAAACATTCTATATGCTTTATCAACTTCATCTAAATCATCAATTGATGAAACACTTTGGTATTCAAATAAATAAAAAACAGCACGGTCAGAATTATTATGTCTTCCTATTTTAAGTTTATAAATATATCCTACCTTAATATCATTATTCTTATCTTCTGTTTTTACATTTATATCATTAGAGTCACTTAACGTTACAAGAAGATTTAACATTCCATCGGATGTATTGATTCCTTTAATCTTTCCATAATATGTATAATATTCAATATCAGACATCATTATCCTCCTTGATAAAATTCAATATTTCACTTTTTTCATTTTTAATTTTATTTTCTAAAACTGCTTTTTCAATTTTATGAAGTAATTCATTAATCCAAGGTCCTTGAGGCTTATTTATATATTTAATCAAATCATTAGCATTTACTTTTAAATCTTTTCTAGAACTTATAGGTAATGCTAGTTTTGTTTTAACTAATTCATCAAAATTAGTATTTCTATTATCAACAAAGGCTCTTATTTTATCAGCAAGAATAATTGTATCCAAATCATATTTGTATAAATTTAGATTTGTGAATCCTTCTTTTGCAAGAAATGCCGCATCAAAATAAAGTCTTTTTTTATTATTAGCTGCCTTAAATTCATATCCCGTATTAATATATATTGATATCGCAATTATATCATCTATGCTTGGTCTAACATTTGAGTTTATAACATATTCTATGACCTTATCTAATTTTAAATAATTTAAAACACTCGTTTTAATTAAATAAGACAATGCTTTTTTATAATGAGCAAATTTTAATATTTTAGTTAATTCATCAAAAATCCTTTCGTCACTTAAATAGGTGACATATTTAGCTGAGGCTTGCATCCCTTTAAACGTACTATCTTCAATATCAAAATTAAGTTTACTAACTAAATAACAGCCTCTAAAGATTCTTAATACGTCCTCATCAAAACGCTTAAAAGGATCCCCAATTACTCTTACAAGCTTATTTTTAATATCTAATAGTCCATCGCATAAATCGATAATTTTGCCTCTTGAGTCTAATGCCAAAGCATTAATTGTAAAATCTCTACGTTTAAGATCTTCCTCAAGATTTTCTACTATTTTTGTAACTGGATGTCTATGATTAATATACTCAATATCAGTCCTAAATGTTGTAATTTCAAATTCATAACCTTCGTACATAACTTTGCATGATAAATATTTATTAGCAGTAGAGTCAATTGTTTTAAACAAATGATTTAGATCATCAGGTAAAGCATTTGTTGTTATATCGATATCATTTGACTTAATATTAAGTAGTGTATCTCTAACATAGCCACCTACAATATATGCCGAAAAACCATTTTTTTCTAGTTCTTTAACTATATTCAAAGCAGCAATATATTGTTCCATATTTCACCTCAAAAAACAAGAAAGCCCGAAGACTTTCTTAATTAATCTTTTAAAAAGCAACCAAGACCAATTGCATTAGGGCCAACATGGCAGCCTACTACAGGAGAGCATGGAGATTCAATTATATTTTCGATTCCAAGCTTTTCTTTTATTGTTTCTAAAAAGAACTCTTTTAGTTCATCTCCTGTATATACAATAAATGCTTCAAATTTATGTCCAGCTGTATATTCCTTGAAATGATCACAAACAGCTTCTAATGCTTTCTTAGTGGTACGAATTTTTTCAATTGCTTGAATCGAACCGTCCTCACATAATCCAAGTAATGGTTTAATCTTTAAATACTTACCTAAAAAACCGGCTGCACCAGAAAGGCGGCCATTTTTTACTAAGCATTCAAGTGAATCAACTGCAAACATTAAAAAGTTTCCATTACGCATTTGCTCAAGTTTTTTTAAAATATCCTCAGTTGGAATATTTTCTTCAATCATTCTAGCAGCTGTAAGTGCAAAATATCCTTCATTTAAGCAAACTGTCTTTGTATCAAAAGGATATATCTTAATTTTATCCTCAAGCATTTGAGCACATTGACAAATACCATTATAAGTTCCTGATAATTTAGAAGAAATAGTTGTTACAATAATTTCATCATAACCTTCATTAGCATAATTTTCAAATATTTCCATTAACTCACCGATTGAAGGTTGACTTGTTTTAGGAACCAAATGCTTGTCAGCAGTCATTTTAGCATAAAAATCTTCAGCTTTTATTTCAGTACCATCGGCTAAAAGCTCTCCGTCCATATCTATTTTAATACGAATTGTATCTATATGTTCATTATGTTCATAGTAATCTAAACAACCCGTAGATGTTGTACACACTAACCGTTTTGACATAATCTATCACCCTATTTCAAATTATATCATTATAATTTGTTTTTTTCAATATTCTTTTATTTTGAATGTTTTAGATGAAAATATGATATAATCAGCTTGGTGATTTAATGAAAACAATTAAGACTACATGCATAAATGAAATTATAATTAACAAATCAATTTTTATAACAACTCTCTTTCGAGTTAATTCTATAGATGAAGTAAACACTTTTCTTGCACAAACGCGTAAAAAGTATTATGATGCAACTCATAATTGTTACGCATATATTTTAGGTCAAAAGGCTGAAATTCAAAAAGCCTCTGATGATGGAGAGCCTCAAAAAACAGCTGGAATGCCTATGCTCGATGTATTAAAAAAACGTGAATTGACAAATATTTTAGCCATTACAACTAGATATTTTGGTGGTATTTTACTAGGTTCAGGAGGATTAATTCGTGCTTATTCTTCTAGTGTATCTGAAGCTTTAAACAAAACCAATATTTACACATTTCTTGATTACGAAAGAATTAGTGTCAAGATTTCGTATCCTTCATATAATATCATTGAAGGATATTTAAAAAAATATACTATTTTCAAAATAGAATATAGTGATATTGTACGTATTGAGTTAGGTATTGAGCCAAGAAATGTTTCTAGTTTTAAAGAAGAAATTACAAATTTGACAAATGGTCGCTTAAATCTTTCTTCTTTGGGAATTCAAGTGGAGGAAATTTTAACAGAGCATAATGAATCTTAGTTGATTGTCCTCCTCTAATATGTCTTACCTTTTTATTAAAGGCTAAAAGTTCGCATACTTTTTCATATAGTTCTTCGTTTATTAAAGGTAATTTTTCTCTTAAATCTTTATGTACAGTTGATTTTGAATACCCTATCCTTTTAGCTACATCTCTTACCGTTGTATTATTTTCTAATATCATATTTGCCATTTCTAATACTCTATTTCTTATTTTACTATCCATAAGATATACACCTCTACTATATCTTATGGATTTTTCTTTCTTTCATTCAAAAAAGAAATAGCAAATTTGCTATTTCTCAATTTTTGTATCTTCAAGTTTAGAAACTTCTTCAAGAGTCAAACCAAAAGTATTTTCAGGATCTACGTATTCACCATTAACTTTCACTTCAAAAGTCATATGAATAGAAGCCTCATCATCAAATACATTTTTACCAGCAACCCCTATAGTACTTCCTTTTTTCACTTCATCATTTAGCTTTAAAGAAGTTGATGCAAGTGATGAGTAATATGTAATAACATTATTATCGTGAGTAATTTCCACAATCGTACCATACGAATCACTCTTACTAATTCCAGTTACTTTTCCATCATATACAGCATATACATCAAATGCTTCATCATTACTTTTGTGATATGTTAAACCTGTTGATTCATAGGCTTTGTTTTCACTTATAATAACAGCAGTTTTTAATACATCATTCGACTTTGTCATATCATAATAAACTCTAATGATATCAATTCCTTCACCTGCAGGATAACCAAATGTGATTTTAATTTCTTCTGGGCTTGTAGGTTGATCTACAGTACCATCATCTGTTAAAGCAGGCTCAGGTTTATCTACATCAATTGGAGAATCATCCTCCTTAAGAGCAATACTAGAAATAATCATAACAGCTGTAAATACAAAAGCAAGAACACCAATAAAAATTAATAATTCTTTCTTCTCGACGAAAAACTGTTTAACCTTTTCCTTCATTATTTCACCTCAATTTTAGTATTATCTAAAATTAGGCAATTATACAAAAATTTACAATTAATTTTTAGAAGGAATAATTACATCGACAAGTTTGAATATGCCTTCAGTTGTAAGATATGATAAAACAAATATTAGCAAAAAATAGCATAGTCTAATTTCTCTTATTTTACCCTGAGGAAATAATCTTTCAATTCTAAGACTTCTTAGCACTATATAATATAAAAATGCTATTGAACACCAAACAACAATATATACAATATTATAAACCACAATATTTCACCTCTTATATTATGAGATATCTTATTTTACCATAAAATAAAAAAATTGGTAAATTATTAATTCAAATGAATTATCTACCAATTTTTATTAATTAAATATAAATCTAATCTTATAAGCTTCCTGCTTTAGTAGTTCTAATATTATCAAGAAGTTCTTTTTCTTTTTGAGTAAAATCAATATTAGCCTTTCGATTAGACTCAAGTCTTTCACTTCTAATACTCTCTAAATGTTCTAGAGCACTTTCCTTTGAATATCCAATGTGAGCACCTTGAGCAATAACAGTAATTATATTTTCCTTAAATTCAAGCATACCATTAATAATTGCAAGGTACAATTCTTGACCTGGAACAACTAACTTGATATATCCATCAGGGATAACACAAACTAAAGGAATGTGATTTTTCATAATTGCAAACTCACCATCTGCATTTTTTATAACAGCATACGTTATCTCATCATCATATAATTTACCTTGGTGGGTAGATACACTAATTTTCATTACTTATTAGCTTCCTCAATTCGTAATGCCTTAGCTCTTGCATCATCAATAGTACCAACAAGACGGAATGCCTCTTCTGGCATATCATCACAGTTACCATCAAGAATTTCTTTAAATCCTCGAATTGTTTCCTTCACAGGAACAAAGGCACCAGGTACGCCTGTAAATTGTCCACCAATAAACATATTTTGTGATAAGAATAATTTAACACGTCTTGCACGTTTTACTACAAGCTTATCGTCTTCTGATAATTCATCCATACCAAGAATAGCAATAATATCAAGTAATTCATTATATCTTTGAATTAATTGTTGAACACGACGGGCAACTTCGTAATGTTCCTTACCTACAATTTCGGGTGATAGTGCACGAGAAGTTGATGCAAGAGGGTCAACAGCTGGATAAATACCTTCCTCTGTTAACTTACGAGATAGATTTGTTGTTGCATCAAGGTGAGCAAATGTTGTAGCTGGAGCTGGGTCAGTATAATCATCTGCTGGAACATATACTGCTTGAATAGATGTAATTGAACCATCCTTAGTAGATGTAATACGCTCTTGTAGCTTACCCATTTCGGTTGCAAGCGTTGGTTGATAGCCTACGGCTGAAGGCATACGACCAAGTAAGGCTGAAACCTCAGAACCTGCTTGTGTAAAACGGAAAATATTATCAATGAACAAAAGTACATCTTGATGCTCAGCATCACGGAAATGCTCAGCCATTGTAAGCCCTGTAAGTGCAACTCTCATACGAGCACCAGGTGGCTCATTCATTTGACCAAAACACATTGCTGTTTTAGCAATAACTCCTGATTCTTTCATTTCATGATATAAATCATTACCTTCACGAGTACGTTCTCCTACTCCTGTAAATACAGATATACCACCATGTTCTTGAGCAACATTGTGAATTAATTCCTGAATTAATACTGTTTTTCCTACACCGGCACCACCAAATAGACCAATCTTACCACCCTTAATATAAGGTGCAAGTAAGTCAATAACCTTAATTCCTGTTTCAAGAATTTCAACATTATTTGAAAGATTTTCAAGCTTTGGTGCTTCACGGTGAATAGGCATACGCTTAACATCAGCATCTATGCCTTCGCCATCAATTGGATCGCCAAGTACGTTAAACATACGGCCCAAGGTTTTTTCACCAACTGGTACACTAATCGGATTTCCTGTATTAACAACAGGCATTCCTCTTACAAGTCCATCTGTTGAATCCATTGCGATACAACGAACAACCTTATTTCCAACATGAAGGGCAACCTCAAGAGTCAATTTAATCTCAACGCCATTATTATCATTGGCACTAACATTAACTTTTAAGGCATCGTTTATTTTGGGAAGATTACCGTCTTCAAACTTAACGTCAACAACGGGACCTTTTACTTCAACGATTTTACCGTCCATTATTCTTTACCTCCTATAGCATTAGCTCCACCAATAATATCAATTAACTCAGTTGTAATAACATTTTGACGAGCTCTATTATATAATAATTGTAATTTTGAAATTACTTCATCTGCATTATCAGATGCACTACGCATTGAATTCATACGTGATGAATGTTCACTTGTTTTTGCATCAAGAATGATACCATAAATCATATCCTCAAGATACATTGGAAGCATCATATCTAATGTTTTTTCAATTCCAGACTCATATATATAATCAATATCCTTTACTTCACCATTTAAAGCTGTAATTGGAAGTAATTCAGTTTCTTTAATCTCTTGAGTTAAACTATTAACATAATGATTATAAATAATTACGAGCCTATCAATTGTACCAACAAGATATAAATCAATAATCTTCTCTGCAAGAGGAACTATATCAATAAACATTACATCATCACGAACTAAAATTGGTTCATGATCAATTGTCGGATATCCCTTTTGTTCAATATAAGAAAATCCTTTTCGACCAATTGAAGTAACTATAAATTCATCCTTTGAAGAGTGAGTTTCTAAAGTTTGTTCTAAAGCTTTAAATGTATTAGCATTATATGCTCCAGCAAGTCCTCTATCTGATGTAACAATTAGGTAGCATGTTTTCTTTACATCGCGTTTAGTTAAAAGAGGATGCGAATAATCAATACCAGCTTTTGTTACCACACTTGTAACCATAGAAGCGACACTATTCATAAATGATTGATAATCCTTATATGCTTTTTCAGCTCGACGAACCTTAGACTGTGAAACCATATACATAGCTTTGGTTGTTTGTGCTGTTGATTTAGTTGAATCAATACGTGTTTTTACTTCATGTAAGGAATTAGACATTTTATCACTCCTTAAATGAATTTACGTTTTTCATTTTTAATGAACTCATCAAGCTTAGCCTCATCAGGTAAAGCCTTTGTCTCACGTAAAATTTGACTAATTTCTTGTCCTAGCTTATTTGTATCCATTGAACGATAAAGTTCAGCTTCAAAACGTAAGATATCGTTAAGTTCAATTGTGTCAAGATATCCTTTTGTTAGGGCATAAAGAATCACAGCTTCCTTCTCAAATGGGATAGTTTCATGAAGACCCTGTTTTAAAACTTCAACAGTACGTTTACCACGTTCAAGACGTGCCTTTGTAGACGCATCAAGGTCAGAACCAAATTGGGCAAACGATTCAAGCTCACGATATGATGCTAAATCTAGACGAAGAGTACCAGATACTTTTTTTACTGCCTTTGTTTGAGCCGCACCACCAACACGTGATACAGAAAGTCCGGCATTAATTGCTGGTCTAATACCTTTATAGAAATAATCTGACTGAAGGAATATTTGTCCATCCGTAATTGAAATTACATTAGTTGGAATATATGCTGAAATATCTCCGGCTTGTGTTTCAATAATAGGAAGAGCCGTAATTGAGCCTCCACCTAATTCCTTAGAAAGCTTAGCAGCACGCTCTAGTAGTCTTGAATGTAGATAGAAAACATCTCCTGGATATGCCTCACGGCCAGGTGGCCTATGTAATAGTAAGGACATTTCACGATAAGCTACCGCATGCTTAGATAAATCATCATAAACAATTAAAACATCCTTTCCTTGATACATAAAATACTCAGCAAGAGATACACCTGAATATGGTGCTAAATAAAGAAGTGGGCCAGGATTTGAGGCAGATGCACTAACAATGATTGAGTAATTCATTGCATCATGACTCTTTAAAGTTTCATATACAGAGCTTACAGTTGATTCCTTTTGTCCAATTGCAACATAAATACAAATTACATCCTTACCCTTTTGGTTAAGAATTGTATCTACGGCAATACTTGTTTTACCAGTTTGACGGTCACCAATAATTAATTCACGCTGACCGCGACCAATTGGAACTAAGGCATCTAGTACCTTAATACCAGTTTGAAGTGGTGTATCAACGCTTGAACGTTGCATAACACCAGTAGCTTTTTGCTCAATAGGACGATATTCTGTTGATTCAATTGGACCAAGACCATCAATTGGCGCACCAAGTGGGTTAATTACACGTCCAATAAAATTATCACCAACAGGAACATTTAAAATTTTACCAGTACATTTTACAATATCTCCTTCTTTTACTAAAGAAGAGTCACCAAGTAAAATCACACCAACAGAATCTGTTTCAAGGTTTTGAACCATTCCATAAACATCATTAGGGAAAATTAATAGTTCAGATTGCATAGCCTTGTCAAGACCATGAACAATGGCGATACCATCACCAACCTCAACAACAGTACCAATTGTTTCTGTTTTGATATCATCTTTATAAGCTTCTATTTGTTTTTTTATTAAACTTGAGATTTCAGATAAATTGATATTGCTCATAAAGTTTTTTCCTTTCATTAAATATTGTCCTTTAATGCTTGAAGCTTACTATTTAAGCTTAAGTCGATTGATTTACCATTTGCAATAACCTTAATACCACCAATAAGCTTTTCATCAATTAAAGGATTAATACTAATATGCCTACCTCCATAATATTCAGATAACTTAACTTCAAGATTTTTAATCTGATTATCATCAAGCTTTGAAGCTGAAATTACATCAACAACAAGCATATTATTCTTCTCATTAATTAAATTTGTAAATTCTTCATGAATTTCCTTAATGATTCCAATACGATTATTATCAACTAATACATATAGGAAATCAATAAATGTATCATTCATGCCCTTACATACATTTGTAATACATTCTTTTTTTTGCTTAGATGAGATTCGAGGGTATGTTAAAACCTTCATAAAATCTTCATTTTCATTAATTGCAAGAATTAATGTATTAAATTCATTTTCAATCTCATTAAGCACATTATTTGAAGAGGCTAGTTCAAATATTGCAGTTGCATATTCTTTTGCTAGCATTATTTAGAGGCCCCCTCTATAATTTCATTAACAACCTTAAGGTATTTGTCCTTATCTACTTCATGTTCAAGAATTTTAGATGCTGCCTCAAAAGCAGTATTTACAATCATCTCTTGAATTTCGTGTTGCTTATTTTTGATTTCTTGATCGATTTCAATTTGTGCAGCATTAACGCGATATTTAGCCTCAGCCTTTGCTTGATTAATAATTTCATCACGTCTAGCATTTGCATCCATTTCAGCACTATCTAAAATAGACTTAACCTCAATTTGTGCTTCTGCCATTTGCTTTTTAAGTTCTGCTTCAATAGCTTTAGCATTTTCATTTGCTGCATGAGCTTCTTCGAGTTCTTTATCAGCTTCTGCACGTTTTTGCTCAAGCATCTTAGTGATTGGTTTCCATAATAGGAACCTAACAAGCAAAAAGATAATTAATGTTGAACAAAGTTGAACACCTAAATCAACAGCATAAGTAGCAATATTAGACAAACCATTAGCACCTAGAGGCCCTAAGCAGCCATTAACGAAATCAGAAATATCATTAAGGACATCGCTCAACTCCAATATGTTCATAATTTTGTCTCCTTATTTTTTTTATTTTTTGCTTATTACTTTGACATACACATAATAGCAATGATTAAACCATAAAGACCAGTAGTTTCTGCTACTGCTTGACCAATAATCATTGTTACAGTAATCTTACCAGAAGCTTCAGGTTGACGGCCTACTGCTTCAACAGCCTTTGCTGCAGCCATACCTTCACCGATACCTGAACCTACACCAGTAAATACAGCGATACCAGCACCTACAAATTGCATACCACCAGGGTAGTCTACCAAAAAGTTAATTACGTTTAATAATTGTGTTAAAATTGTTGTTAAAATTTCCATTTTATTTTTCTCCTTAATTAATTATAAATTTTTTCGCTATCATCAATCTTCATAGAAGTGAAGATTATCGTTAACATTATAAATACAAATGTTTGAATGACTCCTGACATCAAGTCAAAGTATCCATTAATAAACGGCATAAATGGGATAGCAAACCATCCAGCCGATCCGACAATAAGCTTAGAAATAACACTACCAGAAAGTAAGTTTCCTGTTAAACGTAGTGTAAGCGATAGTGGAAGTGCAAACTCGCTAATAATATTAATTGGAATAAACAAGAATGCTAACCACCATACCGGTCCAACAAAGCTCTTAAGGTAACCACCTAAACCTAAAGATATAATTCCCGTGATTTGGATAATAAAAAATGTTGTTATACCAAATGCGAAATTAATTACAATATAGGTTGTCGGGGTTGTTTGACAAAAGATTGCTGATATATTAAGTACAAACAAGTATATCGCAACAGTCAAGAAATAAGGAGCATATGTTTTCCATCTTTTACCTATGTTTGTCTTTGTAAAATCATTAATGATTGACACAATCCAAACAATCGGCACAAGCCATAAAGGTGTTTTCTTTTTAGGATCGACCCTTCTAATTAATAGCCCTAGAATAATGATTATAATTGCTAAAACAAGAGTAACTATAAGCATTGATTTCATCTGCTCATTGAAGTTAAATATACTAACTGTATTAAATAAACCAGACAAAATACCCGATAAAAAGAGCGACTTCATTCATTTTTCACCTTACCTTTCATAACCAAAACAACGGTTAAAAGTATTATTTTCACAAGACTATAACCGATGAGGGTTGCCCATACATTAAACTTAGGTGCTTCACTATTAAAAATATATTGATCTGTTATTATCATTGCAAAGATAGCAGTAAATAATATAATTCTTAATATATAATATAAAACGTTAACCTTAACTGATTTATTATATGGATTCAAAGCATTCTTTTGAATATGTTTTGAACCTTTAACCATTAAACCCAAATTAAGAAGTGCCGTCATAATACCAATAACATAGCTTATTGACCATGCACTTCTTATAGATTTATTTAATGTAAAAAATAAGATTAACCAACCAATCAAACCACAAATCCAAGATATAGGTGCAACAATTGCAGCGAGTTTATGTGTCTCGTCCATTTTTATCACCACCTAGATTAAGTTTTAATAAGATAATTATCATTGATGCTATACCTATTAATCCGCCAACAACAGCAAGTATAATCGGCCATGGACTATTTTTATTGATTTTATAACCAATAAAAAATCCCAGACCAATTAATACTAAAATAGTTATAAATCCTTGTGTTATAACAGAATAAAGTTTAGCAAATTCTGTATTATTTTTCATTATTTTGTACCAAATAAACGGTCTCCACAATCGCCAAGACCTGGAACAATATAACCATGTTCATTTAATTTTTCATCCAAAGCTGCTGTATATATATCAACATCAGGATGAGCTTCTGACAATGCCCTTATCCCTTCTGGTGCAGCAACTAGTCCAACATAACGAATATTATTTACCCCACGCTTTTTTAACATATCAACAGCAGCAATAGCACTACCACCTGTTGCAAGCATTGGGTCAACTAATAAAACAATCGACGACTTAATATTATCAGGAAATTTTGCATAATATTCATGGGGAACTAAAGTCTTTTCATCACGATAAAGTCCAATAAAGCCAACTTTAGCTGATGGAATAATTTCTCTTATACCATCAACCATGCCAAGACCAGCTCGTAAAATTGGTACAATAACAATATCACTTGCTAAAGTTTTTTGAACTGTTTTACATATAGGGGTTTCAATTTCAATATCCTTAAGAGGAAAATCTCTTGATATTTCATAGGCCATTAAACTTCCAATTTCTTGAACACATTGATAAAAATCTTTAGTTTTAGTTTCTTTTTGTCTGATTTGAGTCATCTTATGTTTAATAAGAGGATGATCAATAATTGTAATTTTTGCCATTCTATTCCTCCTCAATCATACTAATACGACGCTTATGTCTTTCACCATTTGAAAATGGTGTAGCAAGCCAAATATCAGCAATTTCTTTTGCTCGATCATATGAAACATTCTTTTGTCCTAAAGCTAAACAATTTGTATCATTATGCTCACGAGTCAAGCGTGCAGTCGTAACATCTGTTACAAGTGCACATCTAACACCTTTGACCTTATTTGCAACAATCGACACACCAATACCTGTTGAACAAATAACAATACCTCTATCACATTTCTTATCTCTTACAGCTTCTGCCACTTGCTTAGCATAAACAGGATAATCACAAGAATCATATGTATAAGTGCCTACATCTGTTATTTCGTGGCCTTGTTCTTTTAAATATGTAATTAACACATTTTTTAAATCTAAGCCACCGTGGTCACAACCAATATACAATTTCATGAATATTTCACCTCTTCTTACTAATTTCCATTTTATATTATAACTCACTTTTATTTTTTTTACAATAATTGTCGATCTTAATAGAAGACGTTTTCATTAAACATTTTTTTCATTTTGTCAAAAATTTATACACAATATAAAAAATGTCTACTAATTAAAGTAGACAAATTTATTATTCTCTTGAAATTGATGAAACATTAGTTGCTTCTATTTCTTTTTCAAGCCCATTATCTAAAGTAACATTCTTTAAAACAACATCTTCAACGTTGTAAAAAATTAAACCTCGATTAGACATGGCCTCAAGTCCAGTCATCATAGCAGGTACACCCTCTTTTGGATTTGGTGCATAACTAAAATCTACATTTTCAATCGTAATCTTTTTAATAGGCATTTCTGGAAGTCCATAAAATGCACCTGCAGCTACATTAACGTTTGTACAATTAATATTTTTAAAATGGAATTCACCTAAATATGGAGTTCGTTCATCAACTGGTAATTTTTCCTTAGACCAAACGTATTCTGTCTTTCCATCCGGATCGCAAAAATAAAACATATTAATAACAAGTGGAGTTAAAACATTAATCATTTTAATATTTTCAAATAGAATACCATCTATAATAGCATCTTTACCACGACCTCTTCTTGTTTTAATGCGAAGTCCACGATCAGTCTCATTAAAAATACATTTAGTTACGTTAATATTTTTAATTCCGCCTGCCATTTCAGAGCCAAGTACAACAGCACCATGTCCAAAATTCATTGAGCAATTTCTAATATTGAAATTAGATGACGGCTTTTTATACTTTCTTCCCATATAAATCTTACCTGATTTAATCGCGATGCAATCATCACCAACTGAAAAATGGACACCAATTATATCAACATTTTCACAAGATTCAGGATCACATCCATCTGTATTAGGAGAGACTTTAGGAGAAATTAGCTTCATATCAATAAAACGAATATTATTTGAAAAATAAGGGTGTAAATTCCATGATGGAGTATTTGTAACAGTTACGCCTTCAAAAGTTATATTTGAGCATCTAACTAAAAATACACCTCTTGGTCTCCAAGCGATGCGCTTTGTTCTAACGTCAACCCACCAATCACCATTTTGAGCATTACCATCAATAATTCCTTTACCAATAATATTTACATTTGATACTTCAACACCTGTAATAATACTTGCAAAGCAATCAAGCGGATTTCCTTCCCATGAGCCTAAATTATAATCATCAGATTCATCAGTAAGTAGAGTCATTCCTGGTAGAATTGGATACTTATTTCTATCAGTATTTCCAAGTAAATGGGCCCCCTCTTGAAGTTCAATAGTAATATCACTTTTTAAAAATAGAGGTAAAACTGAATAGGTTCCACTTGGTATTAATACACGTCCATTTTTTGGACAAGCATTAATGCAAGATTGTATAAATAGTGTATCATCAGTTACTCCATCACCTTTAGCCCCAAAACGCTTTACATCCAATGTAACATATTCTGATTTTGTTTCAAATTCAACACTTGCGGATTCCTCTTGGGTTCTAATTTCAACAATATATTTTGTTTGAGGAAGTAAATCATATATTGAAATAACATTAACTTGTCCTTTTTCTTGATATAATTCACCATTTAAATATATATCATAAAGTGAATCATTATAGTATGGAAGATCATTTTGAAGTTCTAATGTAATACTTCTTTGACCTAAATAAATTATTTTTGCATTCATTATTTATCTTCCTCTTCTTTCTTTATATTTGCAGCACCAATAATTGCTTGAGCTTTCTTCTCTTGCTTATAAAATTTATATTTTTTTATGCCTTTAATAATTAAATTCTTAATTAGAACTGCAATCGCATCAATCAATAAGAAAATCAACCCATCCATAAGAGGTTCAATACCTACAGCATATTCACCAAATAAATTAATTGATATTCCATGTTGTTGTAATAAGACAGTAATCGCCATAATTGGTATAACAATTACAAATGAATAAACTAAATTAAGTAATAATGATACTACTCCCTTTAAATTTATTAAATTGAAACGATAAGTATTATCTGTTGAATTCTTCATAAATCTAACTAATGTTTTAACAATATACTCAAGAAATATGCCTAAGCCAAATGAAACCCATACATAATATTGATCTTCATTTTGAGCAATTGGATTTGCAACTGCAAAAAAATAAAAGGCAGCAGCTGCTGCCCAATATTTTAGCAGAAGAATTTTAATCCATGATGGAATTTTAGCCAACTTATCTGATTGATAAGGATTTTGCTTTTGAAATTCTTCGTTTTTCTTCATTACTATAATGTATCCTTCTTATAATTTTTATCACGTGTAAAGAATGACGCAATAGCACCAACAGTTGGCGCAATTACTGAAATAGTTATACAAATTATTGATACAACTGCATCAGATGCATAATCATGTGTACCATCCCATACGTGGTCACAGCCAATTAAGCAATAAATCCAGAAACATCCAGAAACAACAATAATAGCTGTACAAATTGATGCTAATACTGAAGCTGATAAACTTCTTGTTGATTTGACTTTAAAACCACAAACAATATTTAAACAACCTGCAAGCAACATTATAAAAATCATTAAACCAGAGAAACTATAATCCTCAGTTAAAGCATATGATGCTCTAACATGGCTTTCAAGAAACAATCCAATAAAAATACCTGGAACCATTAACAGTAAACACCAAATAATTGATGGATTATCTTGAATAGAACGATGAATATCTTTTCCAAGACCTTTAAAATAGTTTTTTAGCATTGGTAAAACTTTTTTATACCATGCATTTTTTTCATCAGTTTGAGATTTTGTAGCAGGTTTTTTAGTTACCTCTACTGACTCTGGAGTAACATTATTTTCGATATCTTTTACTTCATTATCCATATATTATTTTCCTCCTTAGTCATTAATTCTATTTTCAGTTTCAATATCAAAGAAGTGAACCTTCTTCATATCAAAGCAACAAACAACCTTTTCACCATCTGCTTCATCTCGATTATAAACCTTTGCAGTACATCTTTCATCGCCAATAAGACCATATAACAAGTTGTAAGCACCAAGGTGCTCTTCATATTCAAGATTAAGTTCGAATTTTGCTTCTGGATTTTCAGATAATGACAAATCATCCATATAAACATAATCTGGACGGGAAGCCATCACAACTTCTTTATCAACATATCCTTTACTCTTAATATCAGCAAACATATCAGGATCTAACTTAAATTCAATACCAGAAGATTCATGTACAAAATAACCGTTTTCATTTATTGTTCCATGATAGAAGTTCATTGGGGGAGTTCCAATAAATCCTGCAACAAACATATTATTAGGCTTATCAAACATTTCCTTTGGTGATGAACATTGTTGAATCCAACCATCTTTCATAACAACAATTCTATCAGCTAAAGTTAAAGCTTCAATTTGATCATGTGTTACATAAATAAATGTAGCATTTAACTGATGGTGAAGTTGTGACAATTCCTTACGCATTGAAGCACGTAATTTAGCATCTAGATTAGATAGTGGCTCGTCTAGTAAATAAACAACTGGGTTACGAACAATAGCACGTCCTACTGCAACACGTTGACGTTGACCACCTGATAACTGTTTAGGTTTGCGATTTAAATATGGAACTAAACCTAAAATTTCAGCAGCAGCCATAACACGCTTATGTATCTCATCTGAATCAATCTTACGAATCATTAATGAGAAAGCAAGATTGTGATAAACAGTCATATGTGCATAAAGTGCATAGTTTTGGAATACCATCGCAATATCACGATCGCGTGGTGCTAAATCATTACATCTCTTACCATTAATAATTAGATCTCCAGAAGAAATCTCCTCAAGACCTGCAATCATACGTAAAGTAGTAGATTTTCCACAACCAGATGGACCAGCCATAACGATGAATTCACCTGGTTCAATATCAATATTAAAATCATATACCGCATGAGCACCATTAGGATATATTTTATTTACATTTTTTAAAGAAACAATAGACATAAATTTATCCTCCTTAGTGTTTAGCATTAATAGATTCTAGATATCCATTTAAATCTTTTGATTTCTTGATACAAATCAATGCTGACAAAATAAACATTGTAGCAGCAGCAGCAAGTAATATAATCATTACAATGCCACGAACATTTCCATTTGCAACTAAAAAACCAGCCGTTGAAATATGACCATATTCACCTGTAGCATCAGAACCATCTGCAACAAATTTACCAAGAACTGAAGCTCCTAATTCATTAGCATACTTAGTTGCAGATGCACTATAATCACTCTTATAGCATTTAGATGCACTTCCACCTAAATCAGATACAAACTTATTCCAATAAATTATTGATTTAAGAGGAAACCAGAAAATCCTAGCAGCACAAACACCACCTAAACCAAGCATTATATATGAATAATTAATTTTATAAGTCTTAACCTTTTCACAGCATAAGAAACCAATTAATAAAATTAAAATATTTCCTAAAATCGCTATAATAGTAAGAGCATTTGAAGGATCAAGCGTATTTAAAGCTAAAAACATCGCTGTTATACTACAAACCAATGCACCTAAACCTAATTTATAAGATAAAGAGTTATTATTATATCTCAATTTTTCGAAGTAAAGAGTATTCTTATCTTCTACATGATTATTTACATTATTTTCCATTATGCAACAACCTCCACATCATTCTTTTTATTTGATTGTAGATATCTTAAAATGCTAAATGCAGCAAATAATCCACAGATTACGATAAAAATAGCAGAAACAATGATACCAATTAAGCAATTACTAGAGTTAACAACTTCATATGCTTTACCTTTAATCTCACAACCTTTATAATAGTTTTCAAGATCAGCAGTTATTTTTGATAAATCACTTTTTAGAAGAATTGACTTAATAAGAGCTACAATTGACATTATAATTCCATAAGTACTAAATAAAAGACCACTAACTAAATTTGAAGTATAGTATTTTTTCCTTGAGAAAGAACCTGTAATTGCAATTACAGCAACTAATACAATACTTATTAATCCTAAATAAAATAAGCAGTTATTAACACTTTGAATATTTTGAAATAAACTAACATAGAAATCTTTAGCGTTCTGTGCATCAGTAAAAACTACAGAATAACAAGTTTGTTCACCTATTACTTCTTTACCATAGAAAGAAAGATATGTGCTATAAAAATTTTCTGCATATCCATTACCATTTATTTGAAACACAGACCATCCTGAGCTAAAAAAGCATAAACTGCTAATTATAACTATACCAGATGCAATTAAAATTGTGAAACAAATAATTTTTTGCCATTTATATAATAAATTATTTTTCATAATTGCCTCCATAAAAATAATTAAATATATGGATGGGCTGTGTTTACCCACCCATATATTAGAAAATAACTAAAATATTATTTACCTAATGCTTTATTATAAGCAGCTAGATAAATTGAATCAATCTTAGCAAATGTATCAAGGAATGCTTGCTTAGTTTCAACACCAGTCTTAGCTTTAGTATTAGTACCAGACCAACCTTCAACAATTAGGAATGAATAACCAGTTGTATCGTTCTTGTTTTCTTTCCAGAAAGCTTCAAGATTAGTATTTTCAGTACAAGCCTTAATGGCAGTTGAGTCTGCACTTGCAATAGTAATATTTGTAGGAACAGATGCTTTGAATCCAGCAGCTGCACTTGTAGTAGCTAAAACAAATGAACCATTTTGAACACAAGCATTAAGTTTTGCAAGAGAATCCTTACCATGTTGAGATAGATTTGCTTGATAATCTAGACCATCAGAACGTTGATGTCCAATACCTTGAGTTGAACCAATCATCTTACGATAGAAGTTATTCCATCCAGACTTAAATGACGCATTATTTAAAATTGAATTAGAAATGGCTACAACATTTTGACCACCAATATCAATTGTACCATTACCAGCCTTACGAGTCTTAGTTGTTGCATCATACTCTACAACAGCCTTACGATATACAGTAGTATTAGGACCATAGTCTTGAAGGTCAGCACCCTCATCAGTAAACATATAATCCATTAGCTTTAAAGCACCATCAATATTATCTGATGAAGCAGGAATTGCCCAACCACCTGACTTTAAAGCACGGTTATCTTCTGTATAGTGGAAATAATCTGTAGTATTATCTCCATCATTCCATTGAACAACTGGAGGTAAAATAGCTTCAAATGATGTAGTCTTAGAACCACTAGTCGCATCGGCATTAAATACCATTGTTGATGCAGAATAATCATAAGCCATAAATAACTTACCAGCTTTTAATAGTTGCTTACGATATGTATCTGATGCAGTATCATTATTATAACCCTTATAATACTTTTCAGGGAATAAACCTTCATTATATAATTCATGTAGGTTATCAAAAGCATCATATGTTGCTTGTTGAGTACGTCCATCAACTAGCTTACCATTATTATCATAGTAGAACTTTCCGTTTTCTGAGTTCATACCACGAACACCCCAAATTTGCATTAAAGCTGCAATTTGTCTTTGACGATTTCCTGCAGCAGCACGTGGTGCAAATGCATAAATTTCATCAGTACCTGTTAAATATTTAGGATTATATTGAACACAACGAAGTAATGCAATTAACTCATCAGCATTATAGCAAGCTGATTCAGAGCAGAAAATATCTGATAGCTTACTAAAAGTACCATTTGTAAGTTGAGTAGCATAGATTTCGTTTAAATATGCTTTTAATGTTTGAGTATATGTTTGACCATTTTTTGTAGCTAATTTATTTTGTTGAGTAATAATGTTCTTCTCAGCTGGAATAGTTACTTCAATAGTTTCTTTCTTTCCATTTTTTGAAATTGTAACTTTAGCATTATTCATAGCTGTAACTTGAGCCTTGAAGTTAGATGTTTTTGCAGCAGTGGTATCATAATCTCCATCATTATCAAGAAGTTTTTCAACCATTTCTCTGTTCATCATAAACATACATTCAATATTATTTAAACCATCGAAATATGGAGCATAATATACCTGACCATCAGTAGAAGCCATTGACTTCATCATTGATCCAGATGGGTCATTCTTTTCTAACCATTTCTTATAATTAGGTAATTTTCCATCTTTTAATGCTTGTGAAATAGAATATAGCTTACCTGCATTGGCTGCATCAGCAGATTTCTTACCATCACACATCATTAAATCAATTTGATTCTTACCCTTAACAAATCCAGAAGTAGTATATTCTTCCCATTCCTTATCATATGTCTTAGTGTAATCAGCGGCATCTCTAATCTTTAGATTAACAGCTTCACCAAATGCTTTCCATGTTGGAAGAATAGTGTTTTTTGTTAATGTTGTGCCATCTAAAGCATCTGTAGATGTTGCACCTTGATATGTAACACCATAGTGTTCATCACCATTTGTATAGTTAATACTAATATCTAGTGACTCAGTTGGATCTTCTTTGCTACATGAGCCAAGTGATGCGACTCCAGCAATACCTAATGCTGAAAGTCCTAAAATACTTAAAGTTTTTTTCATTTTGTTTTTTCTCCTTTTTCTTTCTATTTTTCTATTCCTTAACTCCACCAAGATTTACACCAGCAGCAAAATATTTTTGCATTTGAGGGTATAAAATCAAGATAGGTACGATAGAACATGCTATCATTGCAAATTGCCATGAGTTTTGGTGATATGGCTTATCCCATACATCTTCACCGCCACCTTTGTCAAGGCAGTTTCGCATATAAACTTGTAATGGTTGATTTTCCTCATCAAGCAATACACTTGCCCAATAATAACCATTCCAACGAGACAATGCATAGAACATTGTAACAGTTGCAATTGAAGATTTTGACATTGGAATATAAATCTTCGTTAATAACTGGAACTCTGTTGCACCATCTATAGTAGCTGCTTCTTCAATTTCTGAAGGAACACCTTTAAATCCATTTCTTAAAAGGATAATATTGAACGCATTAAAGCCAAGTCCAAATATAAATCCCCATCTATTCTTGATACCTAAATCAACGAAATTTTGATATGTTGCAATAAGGCCAGCACTAAACCACATTGTAAATGTTAGAAGAAAATTAAATCCTCTTCCCCAAAGAAGTCTTGTCTTTGATAATGCATAAGCTCCCGTAATTGCTATAATCATTGAAACCAAAGTACCATAGAATGTAAAGAATATTGTATTACAATACGCTAACCAGAACTTTTTATCACAAAGAACATCCCAAAAGGCTTGGAACTTAAATCCAAAGTGATATGTACCTTCTTCAGAACCTTTTACAAGTGGAATGATGATTACTTTTCCAGCTGATACAGCATCAATATCTGATAAAGCAACTGCCAATACATAAATTAATGGGTATACACACGCAAGTCCAAATAATGTTAGGAGTACGTATGACAAAATTTTAAATACAATTTCCGATGTATCCAAACGTTTCATATAAAATTGTTACTCCTTTCATATTAGAATAGTGATGTATCTGATACTTTTCTTGAAATAGCATTTGCTCCAAGAACCAAGAACATTGCGATTATAGAGTTAAACAAATCCGCTGCAGTACCAACTGAGAAGTCGTTTGCAACAGTTTGCTTACGATAAACATAAGTTGAAATTACATCAGCTGTTTCATAAGATCCTGGTTGATATAGAAGCATTACTTTTTCATAACCGATATTCAGGATTTGACCTATACGCATAATAAGCATAATTGTCAATGTTGGAGCCATACTTGGTAAAGTTACATATCTAATTTGTTGTAACTTATTTGCACCATCAATTTTTGCAGCCTCATAATTTGTTGGCGAAATTGCTAATACAGCCGCAAAATACACAATTGAGCCATAGCCTGCACCTTCCCAAACACCTGATACTTGATAAATAGGTCTAAAGAACTTAGGCATTTCAAGAATTGAATCAGTTGATGAAATCCAGCCAAAATTCATAAACACCTTTGTTAAAATTCCTAAATCACCTTGTGAATTACGACACCAAATTGTAATTATTGTTGTTGTAACTACGGTTGATAAGAATTTTGGTAAATAAGAACAAACTTGAACTACTGATCTATATCCATAGCATTTAATTTCACTAAATAGTAATGCAAGAAAAATGGGAATTGGGAATCCAAATACAAGACCATACATACTATTCACGAACGTATTACGGAATGCCGTCCAGAAGCTTACATCATTAAACAAGTTTTTAAAGCCTATCAAGCCCATCCAATCGTCATGCATAACAGTTGTTGTTGCATTTAGACCATCGTTGTTTTTAAATGCTTGAAGAACACCCTTAATTGGTAAGTATTTAAACATAAACATAAACAATAGTAGTGGAATTAATAACACATAAAGACGCCAATCCTTAAGTATTTCTTTTCCAACACGTTTCCACTTAGTTCTTTCCAGTTCTTCAAGAAGTTGTTCAGTCGATTGTTGTTCAATAGAAGTCACTTTGCTACACACCTTTCATATAATTTATTTGTTTTCGTCATCAGTTTTCTTAACAGTTGAATAATACTTTTCTTCATTTTTTCGTTCATTACATTCACTAATCATTTTTTCTTTTACGTTAACAAGTACTCCTTGGCTTTTTAAAACTAAGCTTCCCAAAATTAAAACAACGTATCCAACAGAACCATATAATAGTGTACTATATAATAGTTGGCCTATTCCTACAAAATTAAGTCCAGTTCCTACAATCAAATTATAGAAAATCATTCCTAATGTCGTAAGTGTAAGTGAAGAAACAATAATTATTGCATCCAAGCTAAGAATGCTGCTTATTTTTGAAGTATATTGCTTCCATCCATTTTTCTTATATAGTAGTAAAGCGCTTACTAATGAAGAAACATATAAAATACCAATAATCCATAAAAGATTATACGAATCCCTAAGAATTTTTTGAGGTATCATAAATTTTCCACTTATAAAATTACCTAAAACGCTAAACGGAGCAACTATTAAGCCTTCTAGTCCCCACCTCGTAGTTGCAACTAATACAAGTAATAATCCAACTACAGGATAAGGAGCAATCGTTGGCAAGAAATTATTAGTTAGATATGTTGCTAAAAGTTCCATACCAAAGCTTAATATTGCTATAATTAGTAAATCAAGTCTACGATAGGTTTTAAACTTCATAAACACAACTCCTTTCAATATGTTCAGACATCGAGTGTGTTTTTTAATTTATAAACTAATTGTATCTGACTTATTCTATAAAAAGTTTAACAACATTCATAACAATGAAACCAACATCAAATTATCATAACTCGTTGAATCCTTTTTATACATCACCTATTTTAACACTTATGAAAACGCTAGTCAACTACTTAATGAAAACTTTTTCATATTTTTTGTAAACGCTTTTTTGCATTTTTTTAAGATATTTCTCAGTTTAAATCTCACTTTATTAATTTTTTTATCTAATAAAAGATTTATTTATTTCCAAATAATATTAAAAAATGATAATTTTAAGAATATATTAACGATAAGAGTTAATTTTTCCACACATTATTAATTATTTATGTTATCATTTAAGAAAATTGAGGTGTTTTATATGGAATTATATCTAAATAATGAACAAAGCCTAAGTAATGTATTAAAAGATGCTCGTGATGGTGATATTATTCACTTAGCTTCAAGAGTATATTATGAAAAAATAAAAATCACTATTCCTAATTTAACTATTATTGGGCATAACTCATCAATTGAATATAAAGATTATTATAATAAAATAGGAAAAGATAATAAAGAGCTTCTTACGGTAAGAACCTATACAATAATGGCTGAAGCGTCTAATATAACTTTGAAGAATTTGACAATTAAAAATCTATCAGTTCCTAATAGAACCTATGGTCAAGCAGTTGCCCTTCATGTTATAGGTGATAATTTCAAAGCAATTAATTGTAACGTTTTGGGTGCTCAGGACACTATTCTAGCTGGTCCAATCCCATATGATTTAACAATTAGATACAAAAATTTACTTTCAAGCGATGAATTAACTCAAAATAAATCACACCAACTATATGACCATTGTTATATCGAGGGTGATGTTGATTTTATTTTCGGATGTGGTATTTGCTTTTTCAATGAATGTGAAATACATTCTATCGGAAAAGGATATATTTGTGCTCCTTCTCACCCTAAAGATTATAATTATGGTTTTGTTTTTTATAAGTGTAATTTAACTGGATCTGATGAAATAACTAATCAAGTTTATTTAGGACGTCCATGGCGCGATTATGGACAAGCTGCTTTTATTAGTTGTAAAGCTTCTTCTCACATTAAGCCTGAAGGATATCACTATTGGCAAGAATCAAGAAAAAACACTTGCAAACTTAGCATATATAAAACACTTAATGAAAAAGAACTTGCTTCTTTCACTAAAGTCTTAAATGAAAACGATCTAGATAAATATGCACTTGATAACGTAATGAAAGGTTAAGCTGAATGCTTAACCTTTATTTTTAATATTTTAGGAAAAATCATAACAAACCCAATTGTCGTTATTGTTGATGATATAATGTCTGATACTGATTCTCCTAAATAACATCCCTTTGTTCCTAAAAAGATAGGAAAAACAACCGTAAAAATAACAGTTAGAATTTTTCTAATTAAAGAAAAAATAATAGCTCTATTCGCATGACCAAGTCCTACAAGCGTATCGACACAACACCATTGAAGAGGAAGTAATATAACTCCTAAACAATACCATCTTATGATATTTGGTGCTACATTTAAAATAGCATTTTGTACTTCTTCAGTTTTTGTTAAAATAAAAAGTTTAATAAAATACTTTGAATAGAACATTGAAATTATAAACATTATTATCCCATAAATATAGCATATCATTAGTTCATATATAAAGCCTTTTCTTACTCTTTTAGGTTCTGATGCACCATAATTATAACTTAAGAAAGGTTGTCCTCCTAAACTAATACCTGAAAAAGGCATTGAAATCAAAGTGAAAAAGCTTAAAAGAATTGAATTAATAGTCAAATATAAATCAGCATTACCATCGGCGTAAATCGATACCATCTTATTCATTACTATTAATATCACACTATCAGTAAAAGTAATTATAAAAGGGCAAAAACCAATTTTCATTATCTTTTTCATATATTTTAAAGAATAACCCTTAAAAGACATTTTAATGATACTTTTATTTGAAATTAAAAAAGAAAAAGCAAATAAAGCTGAAGCTGCTTGAGCAATTATAGTTGCAAGTGCTGCTCCTTTGACTCCCATATTAAAAGGAAAAATAAAAATATAATCAAGCAAAATATTAGTTAACGCGCCAATTATAACCGTTACCATTGCTCTTGTACTTTTTCCTTGACATGTAATAAAACTGTTAAGTCCTAAGCTCATCAAACAAAAAAATGTTCCAAGTACATAAATAGTTATATAATCACTAGCATATTCAAAATTATTTGGAGTTGCACCAAAAGAATATAATAATGGCTTTTTAAATATTAAAAAAACTAACATGAGCACTACTGTAATAATTACTAATAATAAAAAACTATTAGCCATTATCTTTTTAGCATCATCATAATCCTTTTGACCAAGTCTAGTTGCAAATAATGGTGATGCTCCCTGACATATTAAATACGTAAATGATGTTATTAAGGTGGTAATAGGTGCACAAATTCCTACTCCTGCTAATGCTAAGCCAGATCCGCTTTGCATATTTGCAATAAATAGTTTATCCACCACACCATATAAAATGTTAACAAATTGAGCAAACATTGAGGGTATGGTCAATGCTAACATAGCTTTTAGGGGATGTGCCTTATTAAGTAATTCATTTGAAGCCATAAAATCACCAAATGCGATTATATCACTTTATTTTTTTAATTCAATAAATTATTCCTAAAATGCGACACAATTTGACTTTTCGAGAATAATAGATGTTTTTGTAAGATAATTTTTACAATATCTTTTGTCGATTATTCTAATATTTTTTCAACTTCTTTAATTTTTTTTGTATTTTTTCTTGTAATTATGAAGATAAAAATTTATCATATAGTCAGTACAAATTTATAATTGAGGAGGAATGTACATGATAAGGGTTGTTATTGCCGATGATTCTAGTCAAACAACATTAATTGTTAGTGAGTGTTTGAAAATGCAAGCCGGCTTTGAAGTAGTAAAAACTTTTAATTCAGGAAAATCATTGCTAAGTTTTCTTGAATCAAACCAAGTAGATCTTTTAATGCTTGATATAGTAATGCCTGAGGTGGATGGGTTTAAGGTTTTAGAAGACCTTGCAAGCAAAAAAGAAAAATATCATCGTCCCAAAAAAATAATTATGCTTTCATCTTTTAACAATGAATCACTTCTTGTTAGATCATCAGCATTAGGAGCTGATTACTTTATTATTAAGCCAATTGATATGCAAAATTTATTAGAAACAATTAATAATTTATTTAAAGAATTACCTAAGAAAAGTAATGTTAATTTAAATGCACCAGAAAAAGAAATTGATTTAAATGAAGAAATCACAAGTATTCTTCACGAAATCGGAGTTCCAGCGCATATTAAAGGCTATTTATATTTACGCGAAGCAATTACTATGGTTTATAACGATATTAATGTTTTAGGTGCTATCACAAAGGTTTTGTATCCAATTATTGCTAAAAAGTTTAATACCACATCATCACGAGTTGAACGTGCCATTAGGCATTCAATTGAAGTGGCTTGGGGTAGAGGAAATGTAGATACAATTGCAAGTATCTTTTCATATACTGTAAGCTATAACAAATCAAAACCAACTAATAGCGAATTCATCGCAATGATTGCGGACAAGCTTCGTCTTGAACATAAGGTCACAATTTAATTTGTGACCTTTTTTTGTATTTTTTTAGTAAATTTATGCATACTAATTATTGGTGATAAAGTGCGATTATTAGGGATTCTTTTAATTATTTGTTCTTCGATGTTATCAACCATTTTAATTTATCTTTTTTTGATAAATGTTGCAAATCTTCATTTTCATTGGTATATTTTATTCCTTCTGCTTATTATAGCCAATATTTTCTCAATAGTGCCAATTTTAACTGCTAAATCACCGTAACACTTTTTGCTAAATTCCTTGGATGATCAGGATCATTACCAAGTTCTTTTGCTGTATAATAGGCAATTAACTGTACATATCTTGATAGACTCAAAGCACCTAAAAGACCTCCAGGGTATTTATTTTTAAGGAAGAAAACTTTACCTCCTCTTGCTCTTACCTCATTTAAACATGATATTAAAAAGCTATCATTTGATGAAAGGCCAATAACAGCACTTTTATCAGAAATTAACGCTAAGGAACCATGCTTTAATTCTGAGGTTGAATAGCCTTCAGTTGGAATATAAGCAATTTCTTTAAGCTTTAACGCCCCTTCCTTACTAATTATATAGTCGTAGCCGTGACCTAAATAAAAAACATTTTTCATTTTACTAATTTCCTTTGGTATATTATTATCAAAGGTTTTCTTTATTTCCTCAAGATTTTTTACATAGTTCAATATTTCTTTAGGTTCTTCACCCTTAAATTGTTTTATTAATGTATAAAACACTAAAACAGATTGATTAAAGCTTTTTGTAGATGCAACAGCTATTTCTTTTCCAGCTTGCATATCAAGTATTAATGGAATATGTAAGGTCATTTGTGAAGTAAAACTATTTGTAATTAACATTGCCTTTTTAGGCTTAATTTTATCTATTGCGGCTAAAACATCTGCTGTTTCTCCACTTTGTGAAATAAATATAAATGTAGACTTATTATAAATATCATTATAACTATATTCCGTTGGTAAAAAAGCTCTAGCTCTAATACCTAATTCCTGTTCAATCATTAATGCTATATATTCTGATGCATAAAAAGATGAACCACTTCCAATTAAAACAAATTCAGAAGTTTCTTCTAATAATTTAAGAAGTTTCTCATCAGCTTTAAAATTATTAAAAATATTTAATGCTAGTTTTTCCTCTTCTTCAATTTCATCAAGCATTATTTGTTCCTTAGGATCATTAAAATTAAAACTATATGGTATAAAAGAGGATTTATCACTTAAATACATATTAGGCCCTATACACCCAAAAGACATATCACTAATATGCTTATAATACTTTGTATTTTCCTTAAATGCATAAATATCCGAAGCTAAATAATAATCTGTATCGTTATATCCTAATAATAAAGACGATTTATTTTTCATAAAATAAATATTTTCGTCATCTTTTATCATAAAAATAATAGCATATGAGCCTTTAATTATTTCCATTACTCTTTTTATTGCATCAAATGGTGGATATCTTTTTATAAATAAACTCAATAATTCTGTAATTACTTCTGTATCAGTATCGGATAAAAATTGATGATTTTTAAAATATGTGTCTTTTATTATATTTTCATTTTCTAAAATTCCATTGTGAACAAGTATTATTTGCTTATCACCAGAAATTTGTGGATGAGCATTAACTACATTTACACTTCCATTAGTAGCCCACCTTGTATGGCAAATAGCCTTTTTTATCATAAGATTTTCATCTTCAGTAACAAAATCAATTCGACCTATATTCTTATAAATTTGATTATTCTCATAACCAATTCCATAAGAATCATATCCTCTATATTCAAGTTTTTTTAAGCACTTTAAGGCATCATTTATTTTAAATGAGCCAAATTGGGCATATATTCCGCACATTATAGCACCTCAATTTATTTTATGCGCTATATAGTTAATTAGTCCCATAAAAATCATTTTAAAATTTATTTAGCTTAATTTCCATTACATTTATGAATTGCAATTATTAGTCAACATTTAACTTTTGTATTAATTAAATATATGACTTACTATGATTAAAAAATGTTGGTATTGATATGCTGTAATCGAAGCTAAGATTGGTAAATTACATCCTGCTGATTTAGGACATCTTATCTTTTATTTTGATGCAAATGATGATTTAGAACGAACTGAAAGGGATTATGAAACAATTGGCTTATTACTATGCAAAGAAGCTGATAGCTATGTGGCTAAAACATCCTTAAATAAAGCACAACTACATCTTGGTATTTCTAAATATAAGTTTATTGAGGAACCACCAGCATACAGAAGCCAAAAATTAAAGGAAAATAATTAAAAATAATTGCGGTGTGAAAATTGTTATTCAGCAAATTATCTAAGGAAAACAATATGATATCTAATCAAAATAAATAAGGGTATAAGCTATAATAAAACAACTAAAATATTGTCAAAGTAGTTGAGCTTATACCCTTTAATGATATATAATTAAAATTTAAAAAGTTGAATAAAGCCTGAAAAATCAACACTCAATGATTACTATTACGATGATATAATATAAAATCATTTAAGCCAAAAGAATTCAATACTAAAATAAATAATTATAATTAAATTATTGCAAATTTAGATTTTGAAAGATTAAAAGGACTAAGGAAATTAAGTAATATTGCAATTTAATACAAAAAATAAAAATGGTTGGATGAGTCTAATTCTACCGATAATGAGGACAATAGTATCTTTGATAATGAAAGTCTTATAGAAACTCATTAGACTTGTATGCTTTTATATTTAAAATTGAGTGCATCTAAAAATCCAACGTGCATTACTTATTTTAGTGTCAACTAAAAAAGTCCTCTAATTAGAAGACTTAAATAATAATTTATATAAAGTTTGATCAATTGTAAACTCATCTAAAATTTGTTTAACCTCATCTAATGCTTTTGCATTCGAATTTCCTGTATATTTAGCTCTAACAAGTAGATTTTTAGGTGACGCATCAAAGTCAACAAATTCCAAAATATCAACATTATATCCTGAATATTCTAATAACTTAGCACGAATTGTATCCGTGAGCAATGCACTCATTCTTTCCTTTACAATTCCATAGCTTGCTAAAAAGCTCGAACTTTTTTTAATCTGATTATTTATTTCATGTTGACAACATGGTACACTTAATAAATATTTCGAATGAAGCTTTATAGCATGATACATTGCGTAATCTGTTGCTACATCACAAGCATGAAGTGTAATAATTAAATCAACTCTAAAATGAGGCTTATACAATGATATATCACCTATTTCAAAATTCAAAGAATTATATCCATAATTTTTAGCAATTTCATTGCACTTTTTTATTACATCTGCTTTTAAATCAAGACCAACAATATTAGTTTTAATATTTTTTATATTAACTAAATAATAATATACTATAAAAGTCAAATAAGATTTTCCACAACCAAAATCAATAATATTAAGTTCTTGTTCTTTAAAAGTTTTAATTGTATCATCAATTATTTCTAAAAAGCGATTAATTTGGCGATATTTGTCATAATAGTATGGTACTATTTTTCCATCTTGCGTCATTACTCCTAAATCAACAAGTGGAGGAATTATGTTTCCATCATTTAAAATATATTTCTTTTGTTTATTGTGTGAAACATTTAAAAGAGTCTTTATCTCTTTATTTTTAATTTTATTACTTAATAAATGATTCTTTTTAGTATATTTAAAGCTATAATTATATTCATTAGTAATTATATTAAGTTAAAAAAATGAATCCAGCATGATAGTATTTATAATTTCAGAAAATTCATCATAATTATAATTGTGTGCAAACGATTGTGTCTCAGTAAAAAGTTCAATTTGCATCATACTATTTCCCTTTATTTCAACTGGCCTAATATATCCCTTAATATATTTTGAATTATTTCTTGGGTTTGATATTGTCCCCCTTATGATATTTTTAATTTCAATATTTTCTAACATAAAAACTCCTAAAAAAAATAAGTGGCATAAACCACTTAAATTTAATTTTTACCTTCAGCCTCACGTGCTTTTTGATTAGCTTTAAATGTTTCTTCACGTTTTTTTAGATCAGCTCTTTGTTGTTCATACTTCTTATGATTTAAAATAGGTACAATAGAATATAAGCCAACACATACTGCTATAACAACGCATACAATAATTAAAAATAGCCAATCAGGATAAAATTTAATAGTCTTACTAAGTAGCATAAGTTTCACCTCATATATGTTCAATATTATTATATAACATCATTAAGCGATTATCAAGAAAATGTTCTTAAAAAAAGAAAATGCTGATCACTTTTAGATCAGCAAAGAAAAAGAAAAAGAAAAGATTTTACAGGAAATATTCACGTATAAAATGTGAATACGTAAGTAATTATACCAATATTTTTTTATAATGCAACACTTTTTTTCAAGTTCCCCTAATGAAAACGTTTTACCTTCGAAAAAAACTCTTTTATTTAATTAAAATCAAATAAATTAACAACTTTTTTACTTTCATCATTCCATTTAATGGGTGTTAAATTATGATGAATCAAAAAGTCGTTTGTTTTAGAAAATGGCTTACTTCCAAAAAAACCGCGATATGCACCTAGTGGGGAAGGGTGTGCAGATTCAATAATCAAATGATTAGGGTTATCAAGCATTTTAATTTTTTGTCTTGCACTATTCCCCCATAATATAAAGACGATTGGTTGAGATAATGTATTTAGTAATTTTATTGTATTATCTGTAAATGTTTCCCATCCCTTACCAAAATGTGATAACGGCTCGTTATGTCTTACAGTTAAGGTAGTGTTTAATAAAAAAACACCTTGTTTAGCTAAATAAGTTAAATCACCAACCTCATTTATATCGATACCTAAATCTGATTTCATTTCTTTATAGATATTTTTAAGGCTAGGAGGATTTTTAGCATTTTTTACACTAAATGCAAGTCCGTGTGCTTCATTATCATTATGATAGGGATCTTGACCTAAAATTACAACCTTTATTTCATTAATAGGAGTTAGCTTATAGGCATTAAATATATCATCAAAATCAGGATGACATTTAGATACCATATACTCTTTTTTTACATAATCCATTAAACTTTTAAAATAATCCTTCTTACTTTCTTCTTCAATAAATTCATTCCAGGTCATTAGCACACTTCTCCTTTTTTTCATATACTATAGTGGTGATTAGATTGTCAAATTATTTTGTCTTTTGTTTAGTTTTATTCATTATATTGGTTATGGCCATTATATGATAAAAGGGCTTTTTTTAAGCCCTCAAATTAATTATTCTGAAATTATTGTGGTTGTATTTTTAAAACAATTTTGTGCAATTTGATATGGAGTCAACTCTGTACCACTTGCTGTACCACCTTTTTTATTACATACAACTGAAGTTGAATCAAATGATAACATTGCATCTGACTTACCAACAGTTGTTCTTATTGACAATAATGCTGTAGTCTCAGCTTTAATTTCTGCAGCACGACCCTTTAAAGCGGTATTTAACTTTTCAATCTTACTATCTGATAAATTAGTATCAATCCAATATAGACAGCTAATTTCATATTGCTTAGCTTGTTCATCAAAAATTTGGGCATCAGTTGATGCTGTTGAATTAGTTGGTGTTCCTAAGAAAATATAAATATATGTGTAAGTTACAGCATTTTCTCCTTCACCTTCTGTAACAGATTTAGATCCTTTAATATCCTTATCTTTATTTAATTTTTTATATAAACCACTAATATCTCCAACTGATATTTCCTTAAGAACATGAGATTTAGCTAAATTAGAACTATTATTATGGAATTTATTATAAGTATTTGCATGATTACAGCTTGTAAGAGATGCAACTCCAAGTACAGCAATAAATGCAATTAATAATTTTTTCAAAGTTTTTTTCATATTATCCTCCATTTGTGACGATATATTTATTATAAAGTAAATACGTTTCTTTTACAAGATATTAAAATAATTTTAATCATTTTTTTCTTCAGAATCATATTTCAACATATATTCACCACGATAATTTGAAAAGGCATTATCAGGATATTTCGCATAAACAGGTCCCGTTTTAAATTCTTCCGCTTTATAAATCCATAATGAATCTAGGTCGAAGGTCAAAATTTCATCTACTCCATCCTGATCAATATCAACAACCTCAGTTGCAAGAGTTGGATGACCATCATCTGGGAAATCAACAACTGTATCAAGTTCTCCATCTAATAGTCCTCCTAAATTAGGAGATGTATTAGTTAAAATAAGCACATTTTTACCATCATATATTACCGGCGAAACTAAATTACCATTTCCTTGCATTTCTCTTTGCTGCAAGAGATTACCATCACCATCAAATAAATAAACAAGCATATCTGCACCCCAAAAGCTTGTAACAGCACAATCAAGCTTATTAAGTCCACGATATGGCGCTACACTTATTCTTTGGGCGTGCCCTACTGTATTCATTTTATAGAAAGTTCCATCTGAATTTACAATATTAAAGCCTTCATTTCCTGATGCCAAATATAAATGCTTAATTCCATTTTTTAAAGATGCCGCATAAATTATTTCATCTGTATGATCTGAATTAATTGGTAAGCTCCATAAAATATTACCGTCCTTAACCATATCATATCCTACAAACATTTCATCACGACCATCGCCATCAAAATCATATATATATGGAAAATGACCCGTATTTTTATGATGATATCGCCATAGTAATTTAAAGTCAGATGCCCTATAAGCCCAAACATTTTTATATCGATCCTTTAAAATAAAATCACCCTTATAGCCTAATCCTTCAAAATCAGCTACTCGCATACCATCTGGATTTAAATAATCATATGGATAATCACCAACAAGCTCATCACCTTTAACATATGGTGTTTTCATTTGACTTATAACATGTCCATCCTTAAGGGAAACAATATATACATGGAAATCCATCGCGAATATTACTTCCATTTTTCCATCATTATTAATATCGGCGATTTGGAAAGGAAGATCACAGCTAATAGGGCCATTTTCTTCTTTATTAGGATGTCCAATTTGCCATAAAATATTACCATCTATATCAAAGGCAGTTAGACATGAAAGTCTTGCAAAAGCATCACGATACATTCTTTTTTGATGTTGAGCAAAGAGCATTACAGGCTTACCATCAAGGTACGCAAATCTAAATTGGCGACCAGCACCACATCCTTTTAAATCAAGCTTTTTAATTAGCTTAATTGGTGCGTATTTCTTTTTCTTTGATGATAATACATCATTATATTCTTTAATACCATCATTATGCTTATAATACTCTTCATTTGTCATTTCAAGTTTAAGTTCTCTAAAACGAGCCGGACTCTTACCAATAAAGGCTACATTTGATGGTATAAACTTAATATCAAGCGTACAAATTTCTTTATCATCAACTAATAGAACAAATTTTTCTTCTAATCTAATTGTAATCTTGTGCTCATCTAAGGCATCCATTTTGTAATCAGATATAAAGTAAACCTTTTCTTCCTCTTGATTTTTATGATATATCTTTAATTTTTCGCCATCAAAGGAAACGCAATCATAAATGCGATTGTGAATATAATTAAAAGCTAGACCACAAGGCTTTTTTGTTTCAAGCAAAGTCATATAAAAGCTTACCGTATAACCAGCATATAGTTTTGTCTTATGAACTAAAATTGCACTTACATCAGAAAAATGCCCCGTTGCAAAATCACCACGATTTTGTTCTAAATAATACTTGCCAAAAGCCTCAGTTATAAGCCATGACCCACCAAGTCCACGCCATTGATGAAGACTAATTGGGTCATAAAAATTCCCCCTATAACCTTTTGGCATTAAATGATGATATTCACCAAGTGCACTATGTTCATGATCATATGGAAATTCACTTGGTTTAAAATCACTAAAATCTTCTAAAATAATATTATGCATAATAATCACCTACAAACTTAAAAAATTCATTATATGAAGATATAATTTGAACACCTGCTGACTCTAAAACACGATGACTTTGATGTCCTTTATCAAATAAAACACATTTAATCCCCATCGAATCACAAACTTCTTTGTCATGAAGTGTATCACCAATCATAATTGCATCAATTGGATTTATCTTATGTTCCTCTAAATACTTTTTTCCTATTTCTACCTTACTTGCTGCATAAATGTTTGATATTCCTAATATTGCATCAAAATATTGAGCTATATTAAAATGGACAAGCTGTTCGGTCAAATTATCAATTTGCGATGCACTTAAGCATACTAAACGATAGCCATTATTTTTTAATTTCAATAAAGATTCTCTTACATTATCATATAAAGGACATTCTAAGGAAGCTTTTTGATAAAGCTTAATAAAATCATCTGATAACGCCTCAAAGGTTTTCTTTTTAAAATCAAATCCTGCTGCCTCATAATATTTTTTTATTGGAAAAGTAAAAATTTCCCTATATCTTTCTAAAGTTATTGGCTCAAGTCCATTTTCCTTAAGCATCTCGTTTAAAATATTAAGACATAAATCTACATCATTAATAATTGTTCCATTAAAATCGAAAAAAATTGTTTTCATCTATTTACTCCTCATTTATACTAAGCATTATTTCTAGCTCTTTCTTCACAGCATCCTTAACCTCTTGTGGCTCTAATACTTTAGCCTTAGAGCCAAAGCCTAAAATAAAGGACACAATACTAGCCAAATTTTGCATTTCACATTTTAAAATTGTTGTATTAGCATCAACACTAATTATCTGCTGATTTTTACCATAAATTCTTTCTTTTACTAAAGCCGCATAGGGGGATGAAACCTCAATTGAAACAGGTATATATTCACCATTGTTTTTCATTCCATATTGATCTAAATAATCAGCTTCATTAAATGTCTTAGAAATATAATATTTTTCATTTAATAATTCTATTTCCTTAATTCGGTTTAATTTAAAATACCCAACGTCATTAATTGTCTCATTAAAAGCTAAAACATACCACGCAAGGTTATACATATAAATCTTATAAGGGTGAAGAATATGCTCACTTATTCTATTTTTAGTTGAAAGATAGGATATTCTTATTTTATTTTTATTGAAAAGAGCTTTGCTTATCATATCATAACGATATTTAATTTCGTCATCCTTCATTACAAGTGGAAATCTATCAATAATCATAGGACTATCAATATCCTTATTAACATAGCTACTATTTAAAACTTTACCTAAGGCTACATTAAATTCATTCTTGTTTAAAAAATCATACCTAGCATTTAAATATGATGAGGCTTCAAGTAGGGCCTTCTTTTCACTCTCTTTCAAACGAGGATTAGGTAAAATATTATCGCCATCAAGAAAATATCCTCCTCCAATACCTCTTAGATAGCCAATATCATAGCCTGCATTAATAAGTTCCTTACGATATTCTGTTATATTTCTCACATTTGTTTCTAGTAAATTTGCAAGTTCTTCACGAGAAGCTTTTTTTACCGAAGCTAAATAATTCATCATTTTAATTGCTTGAGCTATTTTCATATTATCAACCCATATTAAATAATACCACATTTTTCATATAAATGATAGTTTACATTAATTAAAATATCATATAAAAAATCTTCTACCAAAAATAGAAGATCAATTAAAATTATTTATTTTCTGTTTTATTGCAGAAATTATAAATAGCATATCCATCATTTATAATAATTGTTACTCCAATTAAATCATTAATAACCGTTTTAATTGTCTTAGAACTAAATGTCGCATATTTATTAATAAAGATTAAAGCTAATGCTAGTAAAATTGTACCAACAAGAGCGATTATTAAATGAATTATCTTTTTATTCATTAGTATTTTCCTCCAAATAACCTTCAACATCTATTTCATTAATATGATTTAAGCTCTTTGTAGCTAAATATACTCTATAATAAATTAAAGAAATAATTATCACAGTTAATGTACCAGTTAAAATACAAGATGGCATTGTTGAGATACCCTTTATAAGAGCTGCCTTACTAGTAAGCGATTCAATCCACATATTGTAAAATAGCTTCCATATAAACTCAAGGGTTATATTAACAATTACTGATATTGTTGTAACAAAAACCACTACTCTTGTAACACTCTTAAGCTTTGTACTAAATATTCCCGCTAATATCAATAATAAACTAAATAAATAACCAAAAAACACTACTATTATAATATACATTGTTTTTTTATCAATTGATTTTGAAAGCGAAATTAAATCCGTTTTATAAAATATAATTACCAGACTTGTAAGGATAGCAAGAATAACACCTAAAGCGCTTAAGATAATATTAAAGGGAAGCTTTGATTTATGATTAATAATTAATCTAAATAAATAACCAACAATAAAGCCCATAAGAAACTTTAAAATAAAATATTGAATAAATCCAGGAAGACTACTATAAATAATTAAATCGTATAGGCCACAACCTATACCGCCCGCAAGACCACCAACAATAGGTCCACACAAAAGGGCTCCTAAAACACAAACAAAATTTCCTAAATGAACCATTCCCCCTGAAGGAAGCGGAATTTGTACCATTGTACCAACAAAAGCAAGTGCTGCAAAAATAGCACATATAATCATTTGATATACCAAACGTTGATTTTTCATATAACTCTTGAACCTTTCTTTTTTATTATATATAATATTAAACAATAAAACTGGTTCTTTTAAAAGTGCCAGTACTTAAGAAAGATATGGTACCAGATATGAATCTATTTACATTAGAATTTACCAAAAATAAATCTAAAACAAATGAACTTGCAGAAGCTATCGCTAATGATATTAATACTAATAAACTTAAGAAAAATGATAAACTTCCATCTAAAAGAGCATTAGCTAATCATTTAGGAATAAGCCTTAACACCGTAATAAATGCCTATCTTCTTCTTTTAAGTGAGGGCTATATTTATTCAATCGAAAAAAAAGGATACTTTGTTTCAGACAACGTTCTTATTAAAAACACTAATCATAGGATAATTTCTAATAAGGATATTAAAAACGACAATTATCTTTTTTCATTTAAAACCTCTAATATTGATTCTACTTTAATTCCTACAAATACACTAAAAAAAATCTATAATGATATTCTTAAAGATAATAATTATTTTTACAAAACGGATTTTTCTGGTGAAACATCACTAAAAGAAGCTATATGCCAATACCTATACGAAGTTAAAGGCATTCAAGCAAATATAGATGATGTTATTATTTCATCAGGTATTGATACTCTTATTCTTCAAATAATTAAGCTTACTAACGCTAATATCATCGCTATCGAAAATCCCGGATATAAGAAAATTGAAACAATAATTAAATATACCGAAAAAAGAATTGTATATCAAAATATTGATAATGAAGGAATTACAATTCCCAATGAAGCTGTTGATTTAATTTATACTACTCCTTATTCTCAATTCCCGTTAGGAATTAAAATGTCAAATCATCGTAAAAATGATTTAATAAATTATGCAAAAGCTAATAAAGGATACATTATTGAAGATTCATTTGATAGTGATTTTACGCTAAAGCCATTTATAACAAAAGCACTTTATTCAATGTCTGATAGTGTTTTTTATATTGAATCATTTTCAAGAAGTATCTCTCCATCATTCAGAATAAGCTTTATGTTACTACCACCAAAGCTCAGTACAAAATATAAAGCACTTCATAAAGGATTCTCTAATCCTGTATCAACAATTGAACAGCTTGTACTTGCAAAATACATAAGTACATCCTTCTTCAGCCATATTAACAGACTAAGAGTAAGTCTAAGGAAAAAACGAGAATTAATTATTGAAACATTAGATTTAAGTCTATTTGATATTTTATATGACCAATCATATTTAGCTATTATTGTAAGGCCTAAATATATTCCTTTAAATATTAAAGAAATTCTTTTAAGTAATAAAATAGATATATCATTTATTAATGATTTTATGTATAATGGTAAATCCGATTTAATTATGATTGGTTATAGTGAAATAGCGTTTGATAAAATAAAAGAAGGAATAATTCTTCTAAATAATATTTTTAGAAGAAAAAGGGATGCCTAATGTTGGGTACCCAATAAATTGGACTAAGTAATTTAATATTATAATTGAAATACGGATTGTTGTCTATATTCTAATGGACTCAATCCGTTCCTTTTTACATTAATTCTTTCTTCGTTATACCATTTGATATAATCTTCTATATTTTCTTTAAGATTATTCAAGGATTCAAATTCTGATTCATGACCATAAAACATTTCATTTTTAAGTATTCCAAAGAAATTTTCCATCAAGGAATTATCCATACAATTTCCTTTTCTAGAAAATGATTGTTGAATTCCTTTTGCTTTTAACCACATATTATATTGTTTCATTTGATATTGCCATCCTTGATCTGAATGAAATATCAAACCTTCTAGATTATCATATTGTTTAAATGCACTATCAATCATTCTTTTTGTCTGGTTAAATCGGGATGTTCCGATATATCAAATGCTATTATAGAACCACCATACATATCCATAATAGGTGATAAATAAAGCTTACCATCTTTATGCTTAAACTCTGAAATACCAGTAGTCCACTTTTGATTTGGTCCTGTTGTTTCAAAATGTCTTATAAAAGTAGTTCTATGTTTTTCTTCATCAACTACTTTTTCTAAAAGAAGATTACTTTTTTCAATCCCATTATCGCCTTTGTAAGAATGATACTTTGAGTTCTTGCCTTGTATTCCTATAATGCCTAACTCATGCATTATTCGCTGTACACGCTTGTGATTAACTTTACCTTGTCTATTTTTATTAATCACTAATGTAATGCGTTTAAATCCGTATCTACAACGCGATTTATTATATATTTCAAGGATTTCTTCACGTAATTCTTTATCTTTATCTTCCTTAGCTTTTATCGCTTTTACAGTGTAATAATAGCTAGATTTAGATATTCTAAAGATTTTTAATAACTCAGCTAATGGAAATTCTTGCCGTAGTTCATTTATAGCTTTTACTTTTTCTTGGTTTGTTGGTTCTGACGTTGTTGAACTAAGGCCTGGATTTTTTTTAAGCAGGCATTCTCCATTTTAAGTTGATAGTTTTCTTTACGTAATCTATTTAATTCTTCACGTTCGGCATCATTTACTGGTGCCATTGCTTCTGTAGTAGAAGGTTGTTCTTTATTTTTCTTTGGTCTTCCCATTTTCGAGACACCTGGCTTTCCTCGATTATCTATAAGACCATTATACCCCATTTGTTCATATTTTTTAATCCAATCATGAATTAACGAAAAATTTCCATTTATTTCAATTGCTAAAGAGCTTTTACTTTCTCCGGAATAGTATCGATTAATTATTGCTATCTTTTCTTCAATTGTAAATGATTTTGAATGTGTATGTAATATTCCTTCTAATCCATACATTTTATAACGTCGAACTAACGAGTTCATATTTGTTTTGACCATATTAAATTTACAAGCTAATTTAATGTATGACCAACCTTCATCTATTAATCTTGCTATTTCTTTAATATCTTCATCTTTTAATTTCATAAAAAAATACCCCTAAGTCTTTCTAGATTTTACTCTAGTCCAACTTTAGGGGTACTCTTCATAAGCATCCTCATTTATTATTTAAGTTTTGTCGTATTAAAATACTTTACTAAAGCACTTCCACCATTTCCTCTAGCATAAAGACCATAGGTAGCTCCAATCCATCTTCCTGCACTTGCAAGATAGCTCTTTTCAATTTCTTTACCATTTATAGTGTATTGATATCTTAAGTCATAAATAGCCTCATTACGAGCCTTTAATCCTAATATAATTTTATCATCTTGATATTCTTCTTTAAATACACATATATCATGAGTATTAAAGCTTCCTTCATATAACGACAACTCTAATTTGTTATCTATCCTTTTAATTTCAATATATGTATAGTTAGTTCCCATCATTGTAAAACCAACTGCGTCATTTTCTTTCAAATTATCAAGCTCAATTAAAGTTTTGGTATCAAACTCTAAAGCTGGTACCTTTTGAGTCAAAATTTGTGGTACAAGATGAAGATCGCAAGCATCTGTCTTAATACAATTTAAAACAAGACCTTTATTAAAACTGAACCAATATTTTTTGGGATTAGCTTGTGTTTGCCATAAAAGTGATAGTTTATTATCTTTAAAATTATCATTTAAATCAATTTTATAGTTTGTTTTAACATCAAGCGGATAATCAGCCTCACTAACAGGAGCCCCTGCAAGTAATGGATCACCAACATGGCCACATATTGGCCAATCATTATACCACATTACTGGCTCTAAATGAACAATTCTTCCATAAGCCCACATATCCTGAAAATGAATAAAAGCCCAATTATCATTATCATCTAAATCAATTAAAGCACCCTGATGAGGTCCATTTATTTTAGTACCATTTTGCATTAACACAACCTTAGATTCATAAGGTCCATAAATATTTTTACTTCTTAACGCAACCTGCCAGCCACCCTTTACAGAACCTGCAGGACACATAATATAAAAATAACCGTTACGATAATTAAACTTAGGTCCCTCAATGGTAGGGTTATTATCATGACCATCATATATAATTTGATATGACGCAGAAATTTGCTTCTTAAGATCTGGCGATACCTCATATAAACCAATTGATGAGTTAAAGCCAATTCTACTTTTAGCAAAGCCAACTGCCATATAGCATTTATCATCTTTCCATATAGGACATGGATCAATTATACCCTTTCCTTCGATAACACACCACATAGGTTCCCACTTTCCATAAGGATCTTGTGTTTTAGTTATATAAATTCCTCTATCAGGATCAGGAATTATACAATAAAACCATGAATCATGATACCTAATTGACGGTGCCCATAAGCCTTCACCATGTAACACCTCATCAAACTCTTTTGGAAGAATATCAACCACATAATTAATTAGTTCCCACTCAACTAAATTTTTAGAATGTAAAAGGGGAATACCTGGTACATAATTAAATGATGAGGCTACCATATAAAAATCATTTCCAACTCTAATTGCATCAGGGTCAGAAAAATCAAATTGTAAAATAGGATTTGTATATTTCATATAAAAAACTCCTTAAATAAAAAAATACTAGAACAATAATATTCTAGCATATTTATTAATATAATAATTATAATATTGTGTATTTTTTTATAAGAAATGACTATTTTAAGCTTTCAATTAAAGCCTTAACGTCATCACGTAAATCATCACGTTTTAAGGCAAATTCTAAAGTGGCAGTAATAAAGCCTAGCTTAGAACCAATATCATAACGACGACCATCTACTTCCATTGAATAAACGCTTTCTTCTGCCATCATACGTAAAATAGCATCAGTAAGCTGAATCTCATTTCCAGCCCCTCTTGTTTGCGTTTCAAGATACTTAAAAATAGTTGGTGTTAAAATATAACGTCCACCAATAGCAAGATTAGATGGAGCATCCTCAACGCGAGGCTTTTCAACAACTGATTCAAGTTTTTGAATACGTCCACTTTCTCCCTCAACTGGCTTACAAATGCCATATTTAGAAACATCACTATCCTTAACCTTTAAAGTTCCTAAAATTGATGAGCCTGTTTGATTATAGGCATCAACTAGTTGAGCAAGAGCAGGCGTTCCATTTCCAACATAAACATCATCACCAAGAAGCAAAGCAAATGGTTCATTACCAATAAATTCCTTAGCACATAATACTGCATGTCCAAGACCTAATTGCTCATGTTGACGAACAAAATGAATATTAAGTTTCTTAGGTAATTCCGTAATTAATTCAAGCTCATGTGTTTTTCCTTTTTGTTTTAATTGATATTCAAGTTCAAAATTATTATCGAAATAATCAATAATAGCATTTTTATTTCCCGATACAATAATTAAAAACTCCTCTATGCCACTTTCCATTGCTTCACGAACAATATATTCAATTGTTGGTGTATCAATGATAGGTAGCATTTCTTTAGCAACCGCCTTAGTAACTGGTAAAAAACGAGTACCATAGCCAGCAGCAGGTATAACAGCTTTTCTTATTTTTTGCATAACATACATCCTCACTTTTGTCCTAATAAAAATAGCATATTTTATTATAAAAGTCAAATAATTGTCATATTTTAATTTATCTCGAAAAGTCAATATACTCTTTTTTGAATATTTCATTTTTCATCTTTAAGACACATAATTTGAACGTATAATTTTAAAACCTTTATTTTTTTAAGTATCCAACAAGCTTAGATATATTTAATTTTTTTGACCAATCATTTAAATGGTCCAAATAAAATTTGCATGGGATAACATCTTCTTCCCATGACCAAAAACATAACTCTTCTTCAAACATCATAAGCTATTTACCTCTTCCCTAAGCACCATCAAGAACAAAAAAAGACCATGTAACCATGATCCATTTTAGGTTGATAAATATTTCCCCCCGGCGTAAATCCGGGAGGAGGCAAGGTCCTTTTATTTACTCAACTATACGCAAATTAGTTTATATTTTGTTTATAGCAAATACTAAAAGACTTGTCAATTTTTGCTAAATTATTTCATTTATCTTTCTGTTTTAGTTGAATCTTCATTTGAAGTATCAACTTCTTTATTTTTAGTAATTCCTTCATTTTCTATTATTTTTTGACTGTCTTCAACCTCAGGTTTAACATCGTCATATGCAAGTGACAAAACAAGTTCAAAGCGATATCCACGTACATTGATTTTACTGTTTGTTTTAATTAAATGAAGTCCCTTAGCATCTAATGCTAAAAATTCATATTCACCATTTTTATAACGTTTAGCCATTTTATAATTATGCGTATAGTCAAGCTCAAATAGCATCTTTTCACCATTAGCCTTACCATATACTACACTAATCTTATCCTTATAGCCAACGGGAACATGAGCAGAACATACAACATTGACTTCATATTCGTTGCTAATTGTAACTTCATCTTCTTGTCTTCCTTTTTTATTCTTGCCAAATAAGCGGTTAAAGAATGCAAGAATTCTTCTTTTACCAACTAAGAAGTCACCAATAATAAATACAATTAAGAAATAGCAAACAATTTGAATGATCGTTTTAATTTTTGCACTTTTCATAATATCGGAAACATCTGCAAGTTTATAGCCTAAATCATTCATTTTAGTATATTCATCTTTCCAAGTGCTATATCTATCATTTACATCATTTACATCATATTTAATACCAATGGTTCTTGAATCAGTTATGTCATTTTTAATACCATAATAATATGTTTCATTCTTAAAGTTCTCACTATATGTATTTGTATTCGAATCAAAACCATATCTTACAGAAATACTGCCATAATTGAATGTTAAGCCACTAATTGTCGTATCAGCGGTAATTTTAATTTCTAATTCTTTACCAGCTTGAAGCTTATAAGTAGTATCAGATTCATTTTTTGTTGCATTAGTAAATTCTAAATTATTTAATGTGTTACATTCAAGATTTAAAGTTGGTGATCCATATGGAGTATATTTAATAACTGTACCAGCCTTAAATAATGAACCGGAATCATTATATATTACTGTTCCTTCAATTGTCATTTGATTATGATATACAGACTCATTCACTAGCTTCTTATATTCAGTAGCGACTTTAAAGAAGGCTGAATCGCTATCAAAGCCTACATTTAATCCTGTTTTTGATATATAAGAATTACCTGAATTATCTAAAATATCAATTGAAGAAACCTTCGAAATATTACGCTTTGCTAAATCTGATGATGTTATTTCAAAATAAAAGAAATTAAGATCAGTTACATAAAAATAACTTGTATCCGGAATTTCAATTATATCTTCATTATCATTAATCTTAATTCCACGATTATTATATTTATTACCTGAACCATCAACATTGTCATCGTATTTATAATCCACGGGATTAATTACAAATCCCATATAAATTAAATCAGAATAAGAATAATTTTCGTTTTCATCAACACGCATATAGCTTACAGATTCAAATACGACCATTGTAGCACCCTTATCATTTTCAAGCATTATAATTGGATTTTCATTATAAACCGCTCCAAAATAACCTGGTAAAGCACCATAATTTTCATCTTTAATATCTTTTTTCAATCTTTTAGTCATTGTATTCAATTGATTATATGATGGTAACACAAAACAAAAAATAATTCCAATTACTATCATAAATGAATAATACAATATTTTAAATACCTTAAATCGTTTCATTAGTTTCTATCCTTTCATAATTGACTAATATTATTATATATTAAATATATTTTTTTTCAAGAAAAATAAAAATAATGCTTTACAACCCATGGTTTTTTTGATATAATTACTTCGCATATGGCGTACGTGGTGAAGTGGTTAACACTCTGGTTTGTGGCACCAGCACTCGCAGGTTCGATTCCTGTCGTACGCCCCATGAAGAAATTAGAGTCTAGTTTGCTAGGCTTTTTTTATTTTTTCATATGCATTCTATCATTAAATAATATGAGAATTATGTGATTAAAAAGAAATATCTTTAAAATTACTACAAAAAATAATATAATGATAACTGTAATTTAAAAACAAACTAAATTAATATGAATATATAAGTTTTGCTTATCAAAACAAAAAAGGAAGGTATTATAGTGAAAAAAATCCTTATGCTAACGACAGGTGGTACTATATCATCTATAGAAACAGAAAATGGACTCATTCCATCTTCTGCAAATACAATTTTAAAACAAATGGGGGTTGAAAATAACAAAGAATTTGAGCTTTATGTTAAAGAGATTCTTCTTCTTGATAGTTCAAACATTCAACCTGAAGAGTGGAATGTAATTGCAAAAGCAATCTATCTTGATATCAATAATTATGATGCAATCATAATAACGCACGGAACTGATACAATGGCCTACACTGCTTCAATGATTTCATTTATGATTCAAAATCCCAAAATACCTATCATATTTACAGGCTCTCAGCTTCCCATTGGTAACTTTTTAACCGACGCTATCTTCAACCTAAGAAGTGCATTTGCTATGGCTATGTCTGGTGTTGGTGGTGTATTTTTAGCTTTTGACCGTCAAATTATTTTGGGTACTAGAGCTGTAAAAGTTAGAACTACCTCATTCCATGCCTTTGAATCAATCAATACCCCACCAGTTGGAATCGTTGATTCTCATGGACTAACTCTTCAAAAAAATTTGATTCCTCGGCATGATTTAGATACAACCTTTAATAATAAAATTAATAGTAATGTATTTTTATTAAAGCTTACTCCTGCAACAAATCCAGCTATTATTGATTTATTAATTAAAGCCAAGGTTCAAGGAATTGTAATTGAAGCATTTGGTGCTGGCGGGATTCAATTTGTAAGACGAGATTTCGTCCCTAAATTACTAGAAGCTTATAATAAAAATATACCAGTTATAGTATGTAGTCAATGCTTATACGAAGCAGCCAACTTTAACATCTATCAAGTTGGTAAAAAAGCCTTGAGTGCTGGGGTTATTGAAGCCTATGATATGACCACCGAGGCAGCCATTACAAAGCTTATGTGGGCTTTAGGACAAACCAATGATTTAAAAAAAATTCGTACTATATTTGAAACAAATATTTCTGGTGAAATTTCTTTAAAATAATGAAAAAAATATCTAACCTTATATTAGGCTAGATATTTTTTATTTAAGCTTAAATCTGATAATTTGGGAGTTGTTCAATAGCTTCATTAATTTTTGAAATTAATCCATCAACGTCAGAAATAATTTCAAGATTATCATTAATACTAAATTCATTACCTTGATACATTAGAATGGAATTAGCATATGCTGTGTAATCATTAATATTAATTGATTTAATGTTTAGACTCCTTAACAATAGATTTAAATTATTAACATAATCAATAATATCTTGACTATTTGTCAATAGTATAATTCGTGATTTAGCCATTGTTTTAATTTTAGAAATTGTTTGGGAATCATATGTATTAAGATTAATTGTAGCACCATAGGAAGCATCTTCGCCCAATACTTCAATGATAGTATCAATATATTCTTTAATATATGTATTTTGCATAACATAATAATTATTTACATTATTAGCATCATTCCATAAATATGTACTATCATTATAGTCTAAGTCAAGTTTACAATTTTTGGTATACATGTTATCGCTAATAGTTGCTGTAATAATTCCACTTTCAAGGATTACATTCAAATTAGTTGATATTTTTTCAATAGAAACATCTGTACTTTCAAGGCTTGTAATACCTAGCGTATTAATCGCACTCACCAAACTTGTAAGTTCTTCTTTTGTAATAATTAAAGATTTATATTCAGCATCCATGACTAATTTCGTAACTGTAAGTTTATCTACATGACAAATAGTATCCGTTACAGTACATCTTAAGATTAATGATTTATTAATCGTTTCATCTATATTTGCTATATTTAAGAAAGAATCAAAATTGAAATCTTTAGTATCACTTAAGTTAAGTAAAAATGTAGCATCAAATAAAGCTGTTATTTCATTAGTTTTAATATATCTTTCCTCATATATTTTTTCACAAGCTTCATCAGGCACATTAATATTTTCTGGCATCTTTTCTGTAACTGTTCTTCTTAAAATATATGAACTATTAACTTTAGACGCGAAGTCAAATGATAAATCATTTAGTAAAGTGTTAAAATCAAAGCCTTCAGTTGTGCCATTACATTTTTCAATTACATCAAATAAGGCTTCAATCTCAGTTTCTAATAAAACCTTCTTATACAAATAATCCGTTGAATTACTATCAAGGAAGCAATCATCTACAGTTATAGTACCATCATAAGCTGCCTTTGGTACGATCAGATTATCACTTTCATTTAGCTTAGCACCGATTGTATATCTTAAGACTGTTGATTTATTTAAATTAATAAATACTTCTTCCTTATTAAGTTTAAATATATTATCAAAGTTAAAATCATCGGTTGAATTAAGTCCTATATTTTTAATAACTAAAATAAGACCTTCAAACTCATCTTTGGTTAGCATCTCATTCCTAGCGGAAGCTTTTAACTCCTTAGCAACTTGAGCAGCTTCTAGGTCATAAGCAGATTCTGGAATGCCGATATTATCATTTTTTTTCAAATTATTTGTTAACGTAGAACGGATAATACTGGAATTATTAACAATACTTATGATATCATCAGCTTCTTTTTTGAAAATTTCATTATAATTGAAAGTATCGAGGTCACCACAAATTTCAATTACATTAACTAAAGATTGAGCCTCAGCTATAGAAATCATTTTTGAAATAGTATTAGTATCATATGCACAGTCTGGCACAAAAATATGTTCTTCATTCTTTAAGAGATAGGATGTTGTTGTATATCTTAATATTGTCGAATCAGACATAGCTTTATTTAATGCTTCAAATTTTGTTTGGTCTTTAAAAATAGCTTTTACGTCAAAATTTTCAATATCTTCAATACCCAATGCATTTATCGTATTAACCAAAGCTTCAATTTCATTAAGTTTTATATATTTATCATCTTCTACATTCAATAATATATCAATCGCATCTAATGGCATTTTAACTGCATCATCGCTTTTTATTATTGTATTATACATTGTTAACTTTAATGTATCACTTGAATACATACGTTCTAAATTAGTTTTATCATAGCCTTCAGCTATTTTATTTAAATTTTTAATAACATCATTAGCTTTGAATGAAATATTTCCATCATCATTGAATGTTATTTTTAAAGCCTTCAGACCATCAATAACATCAATAATTTCTTCTTTCCATCCGCTAGAAACATAATTTTTTTCTAAATCAACAGTAACTAAATTAGTAGGAATTTTTACAGGATCTTTAACCTTAAGTCTTACAATACCTGCAACAGTCGCACCAATAATATCTGTTTCATTCAAATAAATATCAAATATTTTATTATAATCAATTTTATTTATATTATATTTTCCATCTTCATCACGCATAAATAATGTCTTTAAAATCTTAATTGCGCCAGTTATTTCTGTTGTTTCAATAATTTTATCATTAACCTTAATTGCTTCTTCCGTATAAGATGTAATTGGCACAATTATCCTAACTTCATCTTTGTTTAAAGAAAGTAAAGACTGCGTCATTATTGAATTAATAATACGATTACTAAATATTATATCAATTTTGTCAGTATCAAACATAAAGTTAATAACATTATTGGTCACATCATCAGATTTAATCACATCATAAAGATTTGTTTCCTTTAATATCGTAAAGATGTTTAAATCACTCTTAATTTTCTTTTTATTTCCCACACTGCTCATACATAAATTTGGCAATTTAATTTTAGTCTCATTTATGCTTATATCTTCAATAAAACCTACGATAATACAATTTAAAACATTAGAATCCAATAATGCAGTTTCAATTGTATCAAGTGTTTCAAAATCATATGCTAGAAATTCCTTAACTATATCAGTTTCATCTGAATAATTTAATAATAATTGCAATAAACTCTTAGATTGCTCGTCTTCTTTTTCACCAGCATTTATAATTTGAAGAAGAATATCAATTTCACCATTTTTTTTCGTCCATTTTTTTAAATTATTATCATTACCATCGCCAAGTAAAAAAGTATTTGGAATATAATTATTTATTTCTTCAACTTGTGATAATGCATAATAAATTACTTCTGATATAGATGCTCTTAAAAGTTTAATACCTACTAAATCATTTAACATTGTAGTCGTAACATCTGTTTTATAATTAAAATCATCAGCCAAAAATTTAGGAATATATTTAATTATTGTTGATAAAGCCTCCGTTAAAACTTCTGAGTTGATTTGATTATTATCAACATATTCTTCTTCAATTACAATTCTAATTCCACTATTTTCTGGCATGACGATATTTAAGTTCATTAAAGCTGAAGAAATAATAGAATGTAAGGTTGGTGAATAAATAGTACTTTTTGAATCAACAATATTTGAAAGCTTACTTGTCACTGACTCATTTTCAAATATATCACTAACAATTTTTTTAGGTTGATCTTTATTTTCTTTTACAATATTATAGATTATTTTTGTCTCAGAAATAAAATTCTTAATGATGTTAGTTAAATCACCTTCATGTTTATCATTATTAACATCATAATATGTGCCAAGCTTAATATTAGAACCTAAGGAAATCAACCCTTGTGTCGAATTATTAATTGTCTGTGACATAATATTAATCAAATTAGGATTATTTAATATAACACCTGAAAAGTCAGCATCTAAGATTTCATCAATTATTTTTCTAGAATCACTATTTTCATTATCTAAATTATCAATTATATCGTTTAACAAAGCATTTGTATCATATAAATTATACTCCGTAATATGATTTACGAAATCAGCAAGAGTATTGCAAATATCATGAAGATTATTTTTCCACTTAACTTGTTCACATGAATTTATATATTCTTGATTTTTAAAGCTATCTGTCTTATCAACACCATCCATTTTTAAAGTATCTAATAAAATAATAACAATATCCGAAATCAAGCCATCCTTAATACAATCTAGCTTACCAATATAATCACCAATTGCAACTAATGTATCACTTACACCCTTGTATGTTTTCTTAGTTTCCTCATTTAAAGGTTTTAAACCAAAAACAAGTGTTTCTGTTTGTTGCTCACTATTTTTAAACTCTGATGCAAAATTATTAATATCCTGATAATTTACAAGAACAGTAATAGCTAAATTTAAAGCATTTGAAATACTTTCATTAGTTACTAAGCTTGAAGCTTTTACAGCATGTTCACCTTTAAAAATACAATTTAAAAGCTTAGCCGCCATATCTTGACTACCATCACCATTAGCATCATCTGTATTTTCGGGAAGATTGGCCATAACAGCATTCAAAAAGCTTTGACATAAATTAATTGTATAATTACCAAAATTATGACTTTCAATCAGTTTATCTAATTGGTCTGCTAAAGTTATACCATTAATTTCACTATTTAATGCCTCTGACAAATATGTTGGATCATTTAATCTATTTAAATCGACATTATAATCCTTAAATAATATATAGCTATCTTTAACTAATCCCATAATTGGTCCAAGTTCTTTTCTAGGAACGAGGGTACCACCAACTTCTTCACCATCAATTGTAACCTCATAATCAACAGATATAATTCCATCTGCAATCAATAAATACCATGGTCCATTCTTTTTTGTACCAATCGATTCTAAAACCTGACCGATTCCCGTCTTACCATAACGATTTACCATCTCAATTACACTATTAATACGAAATGAATCTGCCACGATAACATCTTCCTCGATTAAATCATCCTTACTATATTCTCCATTTGTAAGCATATGAAATGCTCCACCAATAAAACTAAAGATAAAAATACCAACTACAAGACCACGGAAGGCACCAACTGCCATTCCCCATAAATGTTTTGGCTTATATTCTTTTGTAGAAATTCCCAAACAAAAATTTTGAGCAATTTTCTTTTTATATCTTTTTTCTTTAAAGAAAATTAAATAAATAATATATAGTAAAAATTTCATCAAATAATATACAATACTCATTACGAAGAAAACAACATATCTTGTAATTGATTCTGCAAGCACAATAACAAGTTGTATAGTAGCACTTAAAGATGCCGTATCTGATATTACATATTTTGTGCTATCTATATTTTTTACAATGAGGTCTAAAATATAATCTGAAAGCCTTGCATGCTCAACGCCTGTTCCTAAAACACTTCCAAGGCTTTCCAAATTAAACCAATTAGCAATCACATTATAATATTTTACAAGATTTTCATCGAACTTACTTCCAAAGAAAATAAAGAAAATAATTAAAGTAACGCCCATTGCAATCATCATATTGATAAACAATATTGTTGATTTACGAAGTCCTCTTCTAAGTCCAGCAATTAATTGCCATAAGAAAATAACAAAAAATAATATTGTCGGAATATAAACGACAAATATTTCCCAACCACTTAGAGCTAGCATAAATCATCACTATCCTCTCAATAAAAGTACCTTACATATAGATTATATTCTATTTTTTTATAAATGAAAATGCTTTTTTATACATCAATTAAATAATATACATTATTTTTTTTATGAAAAATAAAAAAATGTAGCTTTCACTACATCATTTATTTCAATATAATGGCAGGGGCGGAGAGAATCGAACTCCCACGGACGGTTTTGGAGACCGCAACAATACCATTATGCTACGCCCCTAAATATTGCTTTTTTAGTATATCATATAAAAATAAGTAAATCAAGAAATATCTTCTTTTTTTCTAAAAAAGCAACATCATAAATTATATTTTTTATTTTTTTTGAAGTTCTAAATCAATCATAATATCATTAAAACTATAGTTTTTGCTTCTTAAATTATTTATTTCCTTAATATTAAAAAAATCAATTTCATTTTGTTCAAAATGATCAACTAATAATCTTAATTTAGATAGTAAAAACGCCTCTATTTCATCCGTATTATCTAAGTTAAGCAATCCTTCATATTTAAGACAAATTTTTATAATCAATTTATCTTTATATCTAATTCTAATTTTATTTGAATTTATAATTGCATGATATTCACTTAAATTTAAAGCTCCATCTTTAAAACTATTTAGAAGGTATAAATACGGTTCATCTTGTTCAAGTAATACATCATACTTTTCTTTTGTCAGGCATATTGCTCCCTTAAGCATAATATTTTTATTATTATATACCTCACTTAAACCAATAATTGGTATTTTAACTAATGCATTATCACTCCATTTTTTTAAAAATGTTGTTAAATGACATGGCTTAATATAAGAAAACTGACTATCGGTTTTATCATTAACATTAAGAAGCGAATAATAATTATCTACACTTTTTGGATTTTGGTAGGAGAATAAATCTTCGCTAGATACATCTGATGCAAATACATAAAAATTAAAATCAATGGCACTATTGTTTAAAAAAAATGAATTAATGTCCATAATATATATTTCATTTAAGATACTATAATCGAAAATTACACTTTGCATATGCCTGAAATTTATAATAAGTGACGAAGCCTCACTAAGCATTGTAAAAGCACCTCCAATATCTCGACTATGACTTCTTATAATATCATTTTCATTATTGTTTTCTAAAATTAAAGCTGTAACTTTATACTCATCATTCTCATAAGCAAGATGACAAGACGAAACATATAAAATATTAGATAAACGAAATTTTGTTGATGCTAAATAAATAATAGCTCCTAAAAGTAAAACCCCTAACCATTTTCTCATTTCTTTTTTCTCCTGTTTTTTACATTTAAAGGAATTGGCCTTTCCACTAAAGATTTAGATGAATCAAATAAAACAACCTTTCTTATTCCTTTTTTATCAAAAGGAATAAACGGATATAAGAAATCAATATGGAACGTTGATTCCTCAGCAATTTTACAAATCAAATAAAAGGCTGAAATCGTAAAGCCAAACATTCCTAAAAATATAGTACTTACAAGAAGCATTATTCTTAAAAGGGATAAGCTCATTACAAAGGTAATATTAGAAGAAATTGTAAATGTTGCCAAAAAACATAGTGCAACACACGTCATTACAAAGACACTAACCATTCCTGATTCAATCGTATTTTGTCCAATAATAATACCTCCTACAAGTACAACCATTGAAGATAGGGTTAATTTAGGTGATTTAAAAGAGACAATATAATAAAGTTCAAATAAAAAAAGGACGAAAAACATTTCAATATAAATTGGGAAAAATACTTCTTCTTCTGTAACTTTAATTCTAAGGAGCATACTAAGCGATAAGGAATCACTTTGATAAGTTAAAAAGCACGTCATGATAGGCAAAAAAAAGACAGCAATAAAAATTGATAAATATAAGAAAAAGCGTTCAAACAAGGAATACATTGGAATATTAACCTGTTCAACCCTATTTCTTAAAAATGAAGATATCGTGTTAGGAAGGCATATTGCACTTGGAATATTATCAATTAAAATAATAATCTCTCCATCTAGTAATCTTCTCGATGCAATATCTGGAACTCCTACATATAAATATTGGGGCATAATACAGTTTTTTTGAAATACAGTAGTTATATCCTCAATAGATAAAATAGCATCAGTATCAATTTTATCTAAGTGATATTTAACCTCTTTGATAAAACTTTCATTTGTCACATCACTTATAGAAAGAATATTTATTTTCGTTTTACTACGTCTTCCTAATGTTTTCTCTTCAATCCTTAAAGAATTGTCCTTTATTCTTTGTCTTATAAGACAAATATTTGTTTTAATATTTTCGACAAAACCATCCCGTGGCCCTGTAATAGCCTCAGGTTCCTCTAAGCTATCAGACGTTTTTCTCGTATCACGCGAGATTAGATCAAACATATAATATTCATTTTTCATTTCATCATATATTATCATCATGCCGGTATATAAAAGTTCATATATTTTATCTTCTTCTATTTTTTTAACGGTTCCCGGAAATAATTCATAAAAACTTTTTTTAGTATCTAAAAACTTAGGCAGATACTCTCTGTTAAATAACGCAATATTAAAAGAATCATTTTGGTAAAATAAAATATAACCTTCAATGCTTGATATAGTAGTTACATCATATTGATTATCAAGTGATACTATAAGCTCGCTTATATTCATTTTGAACCCTCCTTAAATAGACTAAAAAAGCAAATAATAGTACTCCTATAATAGCTAACATGTAAAATATATAATCATCAATTACATAATAATATTTAGTAATAAAAAAAGAACAAATTCCTACAATTGATAAAACAAAAGGCATTACATATTTACTTTTTTCAAAATAAAACAATTTAATTATATTACAGGAAAAGCTTAATTTAAAAATAGCTGATAAAGATATTAAAAAAATATAAACAAAATCAAAATTACCAATTAAGCCACTTAAAGGTTCAATGCTATAAAGAAAATATCCAAATCCATAATATCCCTGTAAAGAGTTTCCCAACATTAAAACTAAAATTAAAGCTTCTACTCCTTCTATAACAAAATAAATAATTGTTCCTGAAACTAACTTTTTTTTACTTTTATCTTTGTAATAAGTAATTAACATTGAATACATAAATGTATCTAAACAAATAAAAAAAATTAAAGCAACATTACTAAATTCAATATTCGGTTTAATATAATAAAATGAATTTAACTCAACTAGATAAAAATGACTAATTATATTGTAACATATAAAGGGAATTCCTACTATTGCTAAAATAGCAGCGGTATTAATCAAAGTAGTTACTTTAATATTAAGCATAAATAAAGAAACTACTAAAAGTATTGTAATAAATTTAGAAGGTGTTTCATTAATGTAAAAAATACTAGATAATGCAACAGCCGAAAATACCAGCCCTAAAATAATCATTATTACCAAATATATTGAAAGTATAAACTTAATCACTGTTTTTTTTCTTAAAAATCGAATAGGATTAAAAGAATAATTAGAAACTAAAAAACCGAGAATAAAAGATAATATACTCCCTAAAAGAAAATAATACACCATTCCATAGCCTGTTTTTTCATAAAGCTCTGGATAAATATAAAAATCTAGAATAATAAAATTATTTAGAAATGGAATTAAATATACTCCAAGATTTGCTATTTTCTTCATTACGTCACCTAAGATTATTTTTTACACATCAAGATAGAAATATACAAAAAAAATGGCAAAAATAGCCATTTAATTTAAAAATATTTTTCCTTTGTTTTTTTAGGAACAATTATTCTCATTTGTTCCTTTAATACCTTAATGTGACATTCATCACTAACAAAAGCGAGTTCTCCATCGACATTAAAATCAATTGCCTCCGATGATTTTACATCAACCTCGGAAACAGTATAATGCTCAATGCCATATTTAAAGAAAGCACGTTCTCCCCTTAACATAAATGTTATCAGTTTAGGGAATGATGCTAATCCATTAGCAGGAATAAGGGTTAAGTTAATCAAACCATCATTAAGCTTTATATGTTTTTTTCTAAAAATATGGAAGCCTGAAATGTGGTCACTATTCATTCCCAAAAAAACATAGTAATTTCCTTCCTTTTTAGTACCATCAAATTCAAAGCTTAAATGATATTTTTTCCTAGAATTTAATTCTTTTGCTCCATAAAGAAAATATGCAACTTTGCCTAATCTTTTTTTAAGCTTATGTGGTGTTACATAGCTTATATCAATAAATTTACCAGCCCCAACAACATAAGCAAAATATTTATTATTTGCTTGACAAATATCCATCTTGACGACTTCACCACTTAAAGTTAAATCCATCGCTTTTTTTATCCTTTTTTTAAGATTAAGCATTGATCCAACATCATTACATGTTCCTCCTGGTATATATGAAATAACCGGTCTAGATTCTTGTTCAATTATTCCTGTAATTGTTTCATTAAGCGTTCCATCGCCACCTGAAATTAAAATTAAATCATATTTTTTAGCATTTTCTTTTAAATAACCAACAATACTTTTAGGGCCTGTCGTTGTATAAACATCTATATTTTCATATTTGGTTTTTAATCTTTTTTTGATATAATCTAAATTATTTCCAACCTTCTGCTTACCGCTTTTTGGATTATAGCATATTAATGCTTTCATTCTTATCACCCAACATTCTAATAATAATTTTTAAAATTAGATTTTCTCTTACTACCCAATGAAATTTTTTTATATCAAGACTCTCATTCATTCTTAATGCATAATTTGGACTCACAAACACCGCTTGATAATCTAATTTTTTTTCATAATCATCAAGAAGTGGAAGGTCATGATTGGATTCAATATCACAAAAATAATATTCTGATATCATTTTAAACAAGACATTTTTATTATTAGATGCCTTATTTAATTCCTCAACATATCCAAGTGGTTTAATAGAAGCTTTAATAATATCATATCCCGTTTCTTCTTTAGTCTCTCGTATCAAATTATCAATCGGAGATTCAAATACTTTTCTTCCTCCACCTGGAAATTTAAAATCATCATTTTTAGTTGAATGAATCATTAAAATTAGATCATTTTTGATAATAATTGCCCTTGATGATTTCCTAATTTGCGTTTTTGAGTATGCTTTATTGAAGATATTATTAATCGTTGCAATTTTTTTCAATATAGCACCACCTTATTTTAATAATACCACACTTTAATATCATTTTAAATTAATTATGATATTTATTTTTTATTTTAATACATACTGGCAAGAACAAAGCTAATAATATTGCAATAATATAGTTTATAGGATAAAGTTTAGGAATTTTAAACCACTTTCTAAATGTCGTTGTAGCTAGTATTGTCAATAATATTCCTACAAGAGCCGACAAAATAAGAAATTTGTTTTTTTTGCGTCCTTCATGAAGACTAAGTGAAAACATAATTTGACAAAATGATAATGTTAAAAAGCACATCGCCTCTGCAGAACCATCCTTAAGTTTATAACCAATTAAAAAAGAGCATAAGCTTAAAAATCCTATAATTATACCCTCAAGCATAATTGTTCTAATCAATTTTTTATCAATTAATTCTGTCTTAGGGTATTCATTTTCATTATTATCAATTCCAAGCGATATAGCAGGAAGAGTATCCGTTACAAGATTAATCCATAAAAGCTCAATAGGACTTAAGCATACCCCAAGATATTTAAACTTTATACTTAAAATAGCCACTAAAAATACAACTGTAACTTCTCCAATATTTGATGATAACAAATATCTAATTGCTTTTCTTATATTATGAAAATTACGTCTTCCTTCTTTAATTGCTTCTGAAATAGTTTTAAAACTATCATCTAATAAAATCATATCTGAAGCATCCTTAGCTAAATCAGAAGCAGTTGAAACTGATATTCCTATACTAGCCTTTTTTAAAGCTGGAGCATCATTTATACCATCACCAACATAAGCAATTACATTATCTTGTTTCAAATAAGCTTCAATTATTCTTAACTTATCGAGCGGCAATACCCTTGCATATACGCAATATTTATCAACTGCTTTAGCCAATGAATCATCATCCATTTTTTGAATATCATCATGTGATAAAACCTCATTAATATTGGTTGTAATACCAACCTCTTTTGCGATCTTAAAGGCTGTTTCTTTAAAATCTCCCGTAATCATAATAGGATTAACCCCTAACTCCTTAGCTTCCTTAATTGCTAAAGAAACACCATCTCTTATTTCATCTTTAAAGCTAACAAGTCCTTCAATAACTAAACCTTGAGGTTTTTTTACCTCATTTAAAGTACCTGTTTTAATTCCTACAAATAAAACTCTTTGCATATTTTTGGCAAGTTCAATAGCGGTATTATATAATGCTTCATTCTTATTAGAAGCATAGCCATATAAAACATCAAAAGCTCCCTTTATATATGCCTTATATTGAAGTCCTGACTTATATATTAAAATTTCGTATTTATTTTTAGAATCAAAAGCAATCATTTCCTGTGGTTCATCATGAATTTGATATAAAAGACGATTAATCTGATTAACACTATTTGCGGATGCAAGACTAAGACTTAACTTCAACTTTTCTATATTATTATCACACGCTACATATTTAGCAATCTCTAAATGTCCAGTTGTAATAGTACCCGTTTTATCACAAGCAATAATATTAATAGCTCCTAAAGCCTGTGCAATAGGCATTCTTTTAACAATTGCTTTATTTTTAGACATCTTTAAAACCGAAATAGCCATTACAGTAGTAAGAACACTTTGAAGTCCTTCTGGTATAGCTGCTACTGATAAAGAAATTGCTAACGAAAATGAAGATAAAATATCTTTAGTAATAAAAAGCTCAAGTGCATACACAACAAGACAAATTCCAATTATTATCATACCAATAACCTTAGAAACCTTATCTAAAGAAGCTTCTAATGGTGTTTTTTCACTTTTCGTTTCAACAACTCGTTTAAGAATTTGTCCAATTTCGGTATCATTTCCCGTTCTAACAACTACACCTATTCCATAGCCTGAAGAAATAAAGGTTCCTTTAAAAAGCATATTAGTATGATCATGAATTTGTTTAATACTATTAATTTTTTTATTGTTTTTATCTACTGGTACTTCCTCTCCAGTAAGAGGGGCCTCTAATACTTTAAGCTCATAGCTAGATATAATTCTTATATCTGCTGGAACTAAAAAACCTGCCTCTAATCTTACAATATCACCCTTTACAACTTCACTAGCAGGAATCATTTTAAAGATACCGTCTCTTTTTACTAAAGTCTCTGGTGTTTCTAAAGCACTTATTTTTTTTAAGGTATTTCTTGCGTGAAGCTCTTCAGCAATTCCTAAAATAGCATTTATTAATACAACTAAAACAATTAAAATACTATCAATATATTCATCTTTATTAATTAAAAAAGAAATAAATGCTGAAGCAATTAAAAGCCATACTAAGAAATCTTTAAATTGATTTATTACTATTTTAAAAAAGCCTAAATTATTTTTAAGTTTAAGCTCATTAGGACCATCGTGCTTCAGAATTGCCATTGCATCATCATTCTTTAATCCTGCTTCACTAGTGTTAAGATAAAGATATATTTCTTCTACATCATTGTTGTAATATTCCATCATTCTTGCATCACCTTCATATTAATCTTATGAAAGGATACCTGAAAAAAGTCCAACATTTTATGTTAGACCTAACTTACAATAATGGCTGTTAGAAACTGTTTTCAATTTAGCAATGTTTGGACTATTATATCTTTCACCATCACTCTGATGTTAGTACTTAAATTTAAGACAGTTAATCCAATACTTAAACACATCAAAAAAATTAGAGCAGTTGCAATCTTTCTCTAATCCTCCTTATTAATTTTTTCTACTATTTTTTCATAAAAGCTTTCAATATCACCAGGTAAAAAGTGAATTTCTTCACCATTTAAGTGAACATATCCATTACATATCCCTGAATTATAGAGAATAACTTCGTAATTTTCAAAAGAAAAATTATCAATAACAAATATAATATCAATTTTTATTTTCCACTTTTTTATAGAACTTTCTTTTTCTAAATCTTTCTTATAAGGAAAAGATATATCAGAATAAATATAATTAATAATTTCTTTTTCTGTAATAGTATAATCTTCTTTTTTTTCATTATCAAAATGTGAAATTTCAATTTGATTAATAGCTTCTCTCTCAAACGGAAGAGAAATCCTTGGCCAATCTTTTGTATCCCTTCCACAAGCTAATAATAAAAAAGTACTAGCAATAACCAATAATATGAGAAATATTTTTTTCATATTATTTCCCTTTCTTTTTCTCTTAAATATCTCATTCCTTCTATCTTTATGTTTATTCTATCATTAAATGTTAATCAATTCAATACGATAAAAACTAGCATATAATCTTATGTAGGAATAAAAAAATGATAAAACAGCTAATGCCACAAAAATCATTAGCCTCATCTTTATTTTGTTACAAACTTAAACTCATAATTTGTTAGAACTGTGCTATTTTTTTGAACACTATTATAATCATTAACTGCTCTAGATAAATGGATGAATTTCTTCTAAATTATTAGTATTATTCTTTAAAACATCTTTAAAAGTTTCATTTTCAAAATCAACAACTGTTCTTCCGCTTTCCTTAAAAAAACAGTCAACTTTAATACGATAATATTTAATCTTAAAATAATCTATATTTTAGTCATTTTATTATAGCTTATACCCTTATTTATTTTGATTAGATATCATATTATTTTCCTTATATAATTTGCCGAATAACAACATGGTTTTAGATGATAAAATATTATTTTTTATCAACAAATACAACATATACTTTAATCATTATTTAGTTTATACTCAAAGTAAACTCTTCCAGTTTCTTTTTTTGAACCAATTTTTTTATAAAATTCAATTGATGATAAGTTCCAATCAAGACAACTCCATTCTAGTTTTGAATAACCATCATTTAAAATCATCTTTGAAAGTTTTAAAAAGAATTCTTTACCATAACCTCTACCACGATACTCTGATTTTATAAACAAATCCTCCAAATGTGCATTGGCATGTGCAGAAAACGAGGCGAAAACAGGGTAATATATTGCATATCCAATAGGTTTTCCATCGTTATTTTTAGCAATAACTGCCGTTGCAAGTTTCTTTTCAAAAAGCCAATATTTAAGCATTTCAATAGAACCAGTCATATCATTAGGGCGCTTTTCATACGCTGCTAAACCATTTATCATTTCATAAATTATATGTATATCTTTCTTTGTTGCTTTTCTTATTATTATCTTTTCCTGTTCCATTTTTCCACCTCGTATAATAATTACTTACCGCTTGTAATATATTTTTTCAAGCAAAATAATTGAAGGTTATAAATAAAAAAAGTCCAACATTTTATGTTAGACATTCCTTACAATAATGGCGGAGCAGCAGGGATTTGAACCCTGGCACCAGTTTCCCGGTCTACGCCCTTAGCAGGGGCGCCTCTTCAGCCACTTGAGTACTACTCCATTAGTAAGCCTTTTTATTATAACCTATAAATAATTTAAAGTCAAATGTTTTTTCTTTCTAATATGAAAAAAGAGAATGAATTTTACTCATTCCCTTTAATCATTGTAAGTGATAATTTATGTTTTTCTAAATCAATTCCACAAACATATACCTTAACCTTATCACCAACACTTAACACCTCAGATGGATGCTTAATATACTTTGTACTTATTTTAGATAAATGTACCAAGCCGTCATATTTTACTCCGCAGTCAACAAAGGCACCAAAATCAACTACATTTCTTACTGTACCCATTAATTCATCGCCAATTTTTAAATCCTCAAAATGTTTTATGTCGCTTCTTAGTTCAACACTATCATAATTATCTCTTATATCCCTTAAAGGCTCCTTAAAAGCATCCAAAATATCATTGAATGTATATTGGTCAAGACCAGACGCCTTTAATAATTCACTACGATCAGCTGTCTCAATCTTTTCCTTAAGCTCATTTGTACCAATTGAAGAAGAATCTTCATTTAAGAGTTTCAAAATAGTATTAGCATTTTTATAGCTTTCAGGGTGAATTGAAGTTTTATCTAAAGGCTCATTTCCATCAATAATTCTTAAGAAACCAACTGCTTGTTCAAAAGTTTTAGCGCCAAGCTTAGGAACCTTCTTAAGCTCAGATCTTGATTTAAAAGGACCCTCCTCATTACGATAATTAATAATGTTTTGTGCTATCGTTTTATTTAAGCCTGATACATACATCAAAAGTGATTTAGAGGCCGTGTTAACATCTACTCCAACCTTATTAACAGCTTCCTCTACAACAAAATCAAGCTTTTTACCTAACTCATTTTGATTAACATCATGCTGATATTGGCCAACGCCAATCGATTTAGGATCAATCTTTACTAGTTCAGCTAATGGATCTTGTAAACGTCTTGCAATTGAAACCGCACTTCGTTGCTCAACATGATAATCAGGAAACTCCTCTCTTGCAATATCACTAGCACTATATACTGAAGCACCAGCCTCAGATACGATAGCATACTTACAAGGTAATTTATATTCCTTAATAACATTAGAAATAAAATCTTCTGTTTCACGTGAAGCTGTACCATTTCCAATATCTATAATATCTACATGATATTTATTTACTAAATCAGCAATCTTCTTTTTACTAGATACTACTAATTCATCTGATACTGTCTGGCCCTTAGCTTTTTCATTAGGATAAATAACCCCTATTTCCAAAACCTTACCCGTTGCATCAACAACTGCAAGCTTACATCCAGTTCTAAAGGCTGGGTCAACGCCAAGGACAACCTTATCATGAAGAGGAGCTTGTAATAAAAGATTTTTAACATTTAGAGCAAATACATCAATTGCTTTGGTTCCTGCCTCTTCTGTAAGTTCAGTTCTAATTTCACGTTCAATTGAAGGATACAGTAAACGCTTATAAGCATCAAGAACTGCCGCTTTTAAATCATTATAAAAGATTGTATTTTCTCTTCTTATAATGCCTCTTTCTATATACGCAATATTCTTATTATCATCCATTTTAATTGAAGCAGAAATAACCCCCTTATCCTCTGCTCTATCAATTGCTAGAATACGATGCGATTTAATTGTTGAAATTGCCTCATCATACTCGTAGTAATTAGCAAATAATTCGTTTTCATCAACTGCATCTTTTTTCTTTTTTGTAACAATATGACCAAATCTTTTCATTGTTTCACGTAAAGCTTGACGATATTTAGCATCATCAGAAATTCTTTCTGCAATAATATATGAGGCCCCTTGGATTGCATCTTCAATGGTTTTTACCTCTTCTGTCAAATACTTACTCGCAACATCTTCTCTTGTTGACTTAACATAGCATTTAAGCATTTCATCCGCAAGAGGTGAAAGACCAAGCTTAATTGCTGCTGACGCTTTAGTTTTTTTCTTTTCTTTAAATGGTAAATATAAATCATCTACCTCAACTAAACGAGTTGAAGCCATAATATTATTTTTTAAGTCTTCTGTTAAAAGACCTTTTTCATCAATTAATCTTATAACATCTTCTTTTTTCTTCAATAAATTAACCTGATATTCAAATTCATCATTAATCGTACGAATAGCTTCCTCATCTAATGCACCTGTGGCCTCCTTACGATATCTTGCAATAAAAGGTACTGTAGCTCCTTCATTTAGCATATTTAAAACAGCAGTTATTTGTGATTCTTTTATATTAAGTTTTGATGCTAAATTTGTTATTATTTCTTGATTTAATTCCATATTTTCTTCTCCTTAAAACAAAAAGCGCCTAAGCGCTTTAATTAATTATATTTATTGTGCGTCACTCGCTTGATTATTATAATAAACAACAAGGTCCTTTAATTCTCTTAAATCCTTTGTAAGTCCAGAATATGTACCTGAGCTTTCAACAGGAACCTCATCATCATTATACTCAATATTTGCAACATATTTTCCTTCTGAATCAAGTACAAACACAGCTGGTGCTGATTTTGATGAGGAACCATCACTTGATGAAGATGAACCAACATACTTTGAACTTAAGAAATCAGTATTTCCAAGAAGTGACGTATTAATAAAATACATATCTACTCGATATTGATAGTATAAAGAACTATTTGAATCTTTAGAATTATATTTAAATTTTGAATGATTTTCATCTAAACTTGCCATCAAATCTGAGATAGCTTTATTAGCTTTAACATATGCATCTTTATTTGGGTCATCAGAATCAAGATCATCAATTTTACTTTGAGTCATGTATGATTCATCGTATGCAAATATAATTGTATACTTACCACGCTCATCAACATGGTCACTGTCAAACATTGTATCAAATTCATTTGCGTTCATTTTGTATTCAGTATATTCACTAAAAACATTTTCATAACTATCACTATAAACAACATTGTATGTAATAATTAATCCTATAATTAACGCTATAATTAAAACACCAATCACACTTGAAAGAATTGTATAAAATTTCCATGTGTGTTCGTTTTTTACACCTTTTATATTATTTCTTGCCAAAGTAGTTCAGCTCCTTTAAAAAAACACTATGCTATTTAATTATAAAGGAATTAAACTAAATATTCAAGATTATATTTCAATTTATTAATCAATTTGAATACTATTTGCCACTTCTACCATTTCTTCTAATGTTAAAGTGTTTGATACTATTTTAAACTCATAATTATTTTTATAAAAGGTTAATGATGATGTGCTTGTAAATCCTAAAGAATCATCAAGAAGTACAAATTCATCATAAACTCTTGAGGTTGTAAGTAAAGAATCACTAAGTTCTTGATAAACTATCGTATAATTCTTTTCCCCTTTGAATGATACAATTGTAATTTTATCATCTTTATTTGTCACAACTTCTAGATCAAAAGGATTATCGCAGCTAATTTGACTACATTTTTTTGTTTCACCCTCACCAATCAAGGCTGTTTCCTGCTTCATAATTTGATCTAACGAAAATTCATTACTAGTACATGTTTGATTAAGCTTAAATTTATTAACGCTTAAAATTATTTGCTCTGCATCCCCATTATTATAGCTAATCTTTGAAAGTTCATTTGTTTTCTTATCTAGGTAAACCTTTTGATTATTAAGATCTTTTTTAATATGATGATTAATTTTAGATTTAAAAATATAATTTTCATCTGTTTGTGATATTTCACGTTCAGTATCAGTATTTAAATCCTCAATTACCTTATTTATAATATATATATGACTAGAATTTAAAGGCCATGAACTTTCAAATTTGAATTCTTTATTAAGCTCAGGACATAAAACATACACTCCATCACTATTTTTTAATAAAACCTGTCTTGAATTTGATTCAAGATTTTGATATGTAACCTTAAATAAGTTCGGCGCTTTATATATAACATCCATTTGAAATTTATCACTTTCATTATTTCGTTTGATTTCCATTTCACCCTGAAGTTCATATGACTCACAATTATTAACCGAATCAACAAAATCCGTATATACATCTTTCATATTATCTTTTTTACAAGATGTCAAAGCAAATAATAATACTACAGCAAATAAAAATATTTTTTTCATTTCTCCACCCCAATAATTTCACTTTATCATATGAAATAATTTAACTTTTTATTCTTGTATAAATAATTAAAAATGATTAATACTAAATATGGAGGTTATATTGTGTCAATTGCACAAAAGATTGCACTTATTTTCACTATCATTGGTGGATTAAACTGGGGATTGGTTGGTTTTTTCAATTTTAATCTTGTTGATTTTATTTTCAATGCTGGATCTGTTATGTCACGAATAATCTATTCAATTGTAGGAATATGTGCTATTTTTAATATATTACTGTTTTTCTTTAGAATTGGGAAAACAGACGATATGTAAATAAAATGTCTATCCAAAAGATAGACATTTCAGATTGTTGACAAAATGGTATTTTAGAAAGCAAATTTCTAAAATACCATTTTTT